>Ga0316190_10000112_pt1 | contig 48676 bp, 40 predicted proteins | sample Eddworburrow2_MG_FD_204929 | JGI IMG/M metagenome (GOLD analysis project Ga0316190, IMG submission 204929) | Coastal sediment microbial communities from Maine, United States - Eddy worm burrow 2 | ecosystem: Environmental > Aquatic > Marine > Coastal > Sediment | place: USA: Maine | collected...
CGTTTCCTCGCCCGACAGACGGTTCATGAGACTGGACTTGCCCGCATTCGGTTTGCCGACGATGACGACCTGGTAGCCGTCGCGCATGACGCGCCCGACGGCCGCCCGCGACAACAGCGTTTCGAAGGCCGCCGCACAGTTCACAAGCCGGTCGCCCAACTCGTCGTCGCCGAGGAAGTCGATCTCCTCCTCCGGAAAATCGATGGCCGCCTCGACGTAAACTCGAATAGCCGTAAGCTGGTCGGCGAGTTGCGTGACCGCATCGGAGAAGGCGCCGCTCATCGAGCGCAGCGCGGCGCGCGCGGCCTGCGCCGTACCGCTGGCGATAAGGTCGGCAACGGCTTCCGCCTGTGCCAGGTCGAGCTTGCCGTTCAGGAACGCGCGGCGGGTGAATTCGCCGGGCTCCGCCAGCCGCGCGCCGAGTTCGACGGCCGCCTCCACCAGGAGCGACATGACCACGGGGCCGCCGTGACCCTGCAATTCGAGCACCGATTCGCCGGTAAAGGACGCAGGATTCGGGAAGTACAGGGCAAGCCCCTCGTCCAGCGGTTCGCCGCGGACATCCACAAAGGTGGTAAAGGTTGCGACTCTCGGTTCCGGTAGACTGCCGAGCATGGCCCGGGCGATGCGCTCGGCATCGCCGCCCGAAATGCGCACCACCCCAACACCGCCGGTTCCGGGTGGCGTGGCAAGAGCGACGATCGTGTCTTCGGGGGCCCGCATACCGCAATGAAAGCACAGGTAATCACGACATGCAGAACAAGAAAGTCAGTTTCCACAACGACGACGGCCAGTCGCTGTCCGGGCTCATGGCGCTGCCGGAAACCGAAGCAAAAGCCTGCGCCCTTTTTGCACACTGCTTCACCTGCTCGAAGAACCTCAAGGCGGCCACCAACATTGTGCGCGCGCTGACCGACGCCGGCATCGCCGTGCTGCGCTTCGATTTCACCGGGCTCGGACAGAGCGAAGGCGATTTCGCCGACACGAATTTCTCGTCGAACGTCAGCGACCTGCTCGCGGCGGTGCGGTTCCTCGAGGACAATTACCGGGCGCCGGATATCCTGCTCGGCCATTCCCTCGGCGGTACGGCCATCCTGCAGGCAGCCGGCGACGTGCCGTCCGCGGTCGCGGTCGCAACGATCGGCTCGCCCTCCGATCCCGATCACGTCCGCCACCTGTTTTCCGGCGCCGAGGACGCACTGCGCGACGAAGGCGTCGCGGAAGTCAATCTCGGCGGCCGGCCGTTCACCATCAAGCGCCAGTTTCTCGACGATCTCGAGCGCCACGAACTGCCATCCGCCATCAAGGCGCTACGCAAGGCGCTGCTCGTCATGCATGCGCCGCTGGACGACATCGTCGAGATCGACAACGCCTCCGCGCTGTTCGCAAACGCGCTGCATCCGAAAAGTTTCGTCAGCCTGGACAAGGCGGACCACCTTCTTTCCCGGGAAGAGGATTCGCTGTACGCGGGCCGTGTGCTGGCCGCGTGGGCCTCGCGCTACCTGGAAGCCGACGCGCGGGCGGCGGAGCCCGGCCGGCCCGACACCGGGGACTACGAGACAGCCGCGCGGACGCAGATAGACGGTTTTCGAACCGAACTCGTCGCCGGCGGACACGCCCTGGTCGCGGACGAACCTGCGTCCGTCGGCGGCACCGATGCGGGCCCGTCGCCTTACGATCTGCTGTCCGCCGCGCTCGCCGCCTGCACGTCCATGACCCTGAAGATGTACGCGTCTCACAAGAAGCTCGACCTCGAGTCGGCCACGGTGCGTGTCAGCCACGGCAAGATCCACGCAAAAGACTGCGAGGACTGCGAGAGTAACGAGGGGCGCATCGACCAGTTCGAGCGCGAGCTGGTGCTCGAAGGCAACCTGAGCGACGCGGAGCGGCGGAGAATGCTCGAGATCGCCGATCGCTGCCCGGTGCACCGGACGCTGCACGCGGAAGTCAGGGTCCGGACCGCGCTCGCGGAGTCGTGACCGCCGGCCGGCGGCGCGTCAGCTCTTGGGCTTTTTCTTCTTGCCAGATTTGCGGTTCTTTTCTTCTTTCTCGACGACCTTGTTGATCTTCCACTGCTGGGCAATCGACAGCACGGTATTGGTCGCCCAGTAGAGGACGAGGCCTGAAGGGAAAAACGCGAAGAAGCCCGTGAACATGATGGGCATGATCTGCATCACCCGCGCCTGGACCGGGTCGGCGGGCGCGGGATTCAGTTTTTGCTGCAGCAACATGGCTGCACCCATGATCAGCGGCAAAATGAAGTACGGGTCGCGGGTCGACAGGTCCGTGATCCACAGCATGAACGGCGCCTGGCGCATTTCCACGCTCTCGATCAGCACCCAGTAGAACGCGAGGAAAAACGGCATCTGGATCAGGATGGGCAGGCAGCCGGCGGCGGGATTGACCTTCTCCCGCTTGTAGAGATCCATCATCTGTTGCGACAGCTGCTGCTTGTCGTCCTTGTAGCGCTCCTGCAGCGCCTTGATGCGCGGCTGCAGGTTGCGCATCTTCGCCATCGAGCGGCCGCTCGTCTCGGTCATCTTGTAGAACGCGAGCTTGATCAGCATCGTCACGAGGATGATGGAGACGCCCCAGTTGCCGACGTAGTCGTGAATGAACCCGAGCAGCCAGAACATCGGCTGCGAGAGAATCGTCAGCCAGCCGTAGTCCACGGTCAGCTTCAGGCGCTCATGCAGCTCTTCGAGCTGCGACTGGATCTTCGGGCCGACAAACAGCTGTCTCGAGAAAGTCTCCGTCGCGCCAGGCTCGACGGTACGTTTCGCGCCGACCACGCTCGCAATCATCGTGTCGCCCTGCACGTCCACCCGGTAGACATGAGGCGCCCCGGACTCCGGGACTATCGCGCTGAGAAAGTGGTGCTGGATCGCGGCAACCCAGCCGTCCGGCGTTGAAAACTCGACGGGGCCCTTCTCGACGAGGTCGTCGCGTTTGTACTTTTCGGCCTTTTCGCCGTTGTAGGTCTGCGGCCCGTCGAACGAATAGGAATCCACGTCGAACATGGAGCGGTCGACGCCTTTGGAGCGCCGCAACAGCTGGGTGTACTGGTCGCCGCGCCAGGGCTCGTCGCTGGCATTGTCGAGCGTGTGCTGGACCAGGATAGCGTAGCTGCCGCGCGTGAACAGGAAGCGTTTCTCGATGGTCACGCCGCTCTCGTCGGTCCACGTCAACGGCACAGCGATCTCGTCGGCATCACCGAGCACGTAGTCGCTGCGGGGCGAACCGAACACGGTGTCCTGGTCTGCCGTCGCACCGGTGGCGCTGCGCAGGCCGGTACGGATCAAGCCGAGATTGTCGTGTTCCGGGCTGAGCAGTTCGACGAGGTCGTTCGGTCTGTCTTTCTCGACGGGGTAACCCAGCAAGGTCGCGCGAATCAGCGTGCCGCCGCGGGTCGATATCTGCAGTTCGAGGACGTCGGTGCGCACCGTGATGATGCTGCCCTCACCCGCCGTTGCTGCGGACTCGCTTCCGGGAAGCGCCGCGGTCTCGTCGGCAGGCTCGCCGCCGACTTCGCCGAGCTCCGGCAGCGTCAACTGCTCCTCGGTAGGTGCGGCCGGCGTTTGTTCCGTGTCAGCCGGCGGCGCGGCGGTTACGGGAGCCGGGCCATAGTCCTGCATCCACGTCTGGTAAGTAAACCAGAGCAGGATGCCGAAGGTGGCCCACACCAGCAGTCGTTGATTGTCCATGCGTTGTTATTCCTGCCCGCCTTTGGCGCCCTCTTCCGGCCTACATCGTCGCCAGTGACCGGCCAGGCTGTCAAACAGCTGCCGTCGTGTGGCCGCTGCCGCTGCCGGCTGGTTGATGACGACGATGTCGAGACCCTGTAGTTCGGCCTGGTGCTGTCTGAACGACTCCCTGACGATTCGCTTCAGTGTGTTTCTCGATGTCGCTTTTCGGCAATGCTTTTTCGAGATCGCGAGCCCGAGCCTCGCATATTGTCCGCCATTGTCGCGGCAGAGGACGGTGAACCATTTGTCGCGGCTGCGGCTTGCGTTTTCGAATACGCGAGCGAACGCCCCCGCAGTCAGTAACCGGTTAAGTCGTCGAAACCGGAATGACGAATTGCGTGACGAGCTGAGTTCCAATCCTGATGGTTACTGCGCCGAGTGCCTGCCCGCAGACTCGCTTACGGCGTCAGCTTCGCGCGGCCCTTGGCGCGGCGACGCTTGAGTACCAGCCGGCCGGCCTTGGTCGCCATACGGGCGCGGAAGCCATGCGTGCGTGCGCGCTTCAGTTTGCTGGGCTGATACGTACGTTTCATGTTCCTGCTACCTGTGGTTTCGGACGGGCTCCGGAGGCCGCCCGCAAAAGGGCCGGCAAGGTTACGCTCGCCCTCTGGCAGTGTCAATAGACTCGCCGGCTGGCGGATATTCGGGCACAGCATATCGGGGAAAATCACAATTTGGCAGGGGCTTCTTATCCGGTATAGACTGCCCGGTCACTCTCGAAAAACCGCCTGCCTTGAGGCTTATTGGGGATTTCCTTGCCCGCCGAAACAACGCTCTGGAATCGCTGCATCCGTGATCTGCAGGCGGAGCTGCCGGAGCAACAGTTCAATACCTGGATTCGCCCCCTGCAAGCGGTCGAAGACGACGGGCGGCTCAGGCTCCTGGCGCCGAATCGTTTCGTCGTGGACTGGCTGCAGGAGCACTACATCCAGAGGATCCTCGAAATCATCGACGGCTCGGGCGGCAATACGGAGCTCGTGGTGGAGGTCGGCTCCAGGCAGGGGGCGCCGGAACCCCAGCCGCGCTCGGCGCGGCTGATGCCGAGGCCGGCAGCGCAGGAGCCGCGTCCCGCCGCCATCGCGTCGCGCCTCAACCCCGCATTTAACTTCCAGATGTTCGTGGAAGGCAAGAGCAACCAGCTGGCCCGGGCGGCGGCGACCCAGGTGGGCGAAAATCCCGGGACTTCCTATAATCCGCTGTTTATATACGGCGGCGTGGGCCTCGGCAAGACGCACCTCATGCATGCAGTGGGAAACGCGATGCTCGCGCGCAATGCCAATGCCCGCGTTGCGTACGTGCACTCGGAGCGCTTCGTTGGCGACATGGTCCGGGGGCTGCAGCACAACAAGATTTCCGAATTCAAACGTTCGTATCGCTCACTCGACGCGCTCCTGATCGATGACATCCAGTTTTTCGCAGGCAAGGAACGTTCCCAGGAAGAGTTTTTTCATACGTTCAACGCTTTGCTCGAAGGGCATCGGCAGATCGTTCTAACCTGCGATCGTTACCCAAAGGAAGTCGTCGGGCTCGAGGAACGCTTGAAGTCGCGCTTCGGATGGGGGCTGACCGTCGCCATTGAGCCGCCGGAGCTCGAGACCTCGGTTGCTATTTTGATGAGCAAAGCCGAAGCGGAGGGCGTCGAGTTGCCGGAGCAGGTCGCGTTTTTTATCGCCAAGCGTATTCGCTCGAACGTCCGGGAGCTCGAGGGTGCGTTGCGGCGGGTTATAGCGAACTCGAAATTCACCGGGCGACCTATCAACCTTGAATTCGCCAAGGAGGCGCTTCGTGACCTGCTCGCGCTGCAGGAACGGCTGGTGTCGATAGAAAACATCCAGAAGACGGCTGCGGAGTATTACAAGATTCGCGTGGGTGACCTGTTGTCGAAAAAACGCAGCCGGTCGATCGCGCGGCCGCGGCAGGTCGCGATGGCGCTTGCCAAAGAACTCACGAACCACAGCCTGCCCGAAATCGGCGATGCATTCGGGGGCCGGGATCATACGACCGTGCTGCACGCGTGCCGTCGGATCGCGGCATTGCGCGAGACCGAAAAACGCATTGATGAGGACTATCTGAATCTGTTAAGAACGCTGACAGGATGATGTGGATAACCGGTGGATAAACGCGGCCCGGAAAGTTATCCACATAATGCGCACAGTTGGAAGACGGGAAGTGCACCGGGTAAGAAGCCCGGAAATTGATGATAAGATATTGATTAATATGGCTGTTTTAAAGTTATGCACAGCCATTAACGTGCTTAATAATTACAGTAATCTAATAATCTCCAATAATTATTAACAGGTGGAACCTATGAAGTTGAGCGCAACCAGGGACGTGCTCTTGAAACCGCTGCAGGCCGTAATCGGGGTGGTAGAGCGCCGGCAAACAATGCCGATTCTGTCCAATATCTTGCTCGTCGCAAAAGACGGCGAGCTGGCGGTCACGGCAACGGATCTCGAGGTGGAGCTCGTCGCAAAGGTGGCCGTGGACGTTCAGGGTGGCGGCGAGATAACGGTATCCGGACGGAAGTTGCTGGATATTTGCCGGGCCCTGCCGGAGGGCGCGGAGGTCGCGATCAGCGTGAGCGGGGAAAAGCTGCACGTCCGGTCGGGCCGCTCGAAGTTCGCACTGGCTACATTACCGGCAGCGGAGTTTCCGAGCGTCGAGGACATCAAGGCGAGCCAGACGATCACCGTGAGCCAGGAGGTTCTGGGCAGGCTCATCGAGAAGACGCATTTCTCGATGGCACAACAGGATGTCCGGTACTACCTGAACGGGATGTTGCTGGAGACGGGGGGAAAACACATTCGCTCGGTCGCGACGGACGGTCACCGCTTGGCGCTGTGCCAGGCGGAACTGGACGGAGCGAGTCTGGATGAGCAGCAGGTTATTGTGCCGCGCAAGGGTGTGCTGGAGCTGCAGCGCCTGTTGAGCGGAGAAGGGTCGGTCGACGTGGTTCTGGGATCGAACCACGTGCGCATCGAGCTCGATGGAATTCGCTTTACGTCCAAGCTGATTGACGGGCGGTTCCCGGAATACGAGCGGGTGATACCAAAAGATTCGTCCAACGAGCTGCAGGCGGACAGCGGGGTGTTGCGCGGTGGCCTGCAGCGTACGGCGATCCTCTCGAACGAGAAGTACCGGGGAATCCGCTTGATTATCCGCGATAACGCGGTCGTTCTGCAGGCGCATAACCCGGAGCAGGAAGAGGCGGAGGAAGAACTCGAGGTCAGCTACAGTGGTGACGATATCGAGATCGGCTTCAACGTGAACTACCTGCTCGATGCGATCGGCGCGGTGGACGGCGAGGAAGTCGCGTTATCCGTTGTGGACAGCAACTCGAGCTGCCTGATCCGGGCACCGGGCACGGATGACTGCAAATTCGTTGTTATGCCGATGCGCCTTTAGGCAGGCCTGCGGGCCGGAAGCGTGGCGATAAAGCGTTTCACGGCGCAGGGATTTCGCTGCCTCGCTAACATCGATTTCGAACCGGGGCCCGATTACACGCTGGTGTACGGCGCCAATGCGTCCGGCAAGACCAGTCTCCTGGAAGCGATCGCATACCTCGGCCGGGGAAAATCATTTCGCGGCGCGCCTCCGGCAAACCTTATCCAGCATGGAGAACAGGAGTTCGTGTTATTCGGCCAGGTCGAGGCGGGTGGCCGGCTGGCCAATGTCGGGGTACGCAACAGCCGCGCGGGGCTGGAAGTAAGGGTCGACGGTGACAGCAGTGGCGGAGCGGCGGCACTGGCCGCGGCATTGCCATTACAGGTCATCGACCCGGACGTCCACAATCTCGTCAGCGGGGGTCCGGACGAGCGGCGCCGGTTCCTTGACTGGCTGGCGTTCCACGTGGAACCGGAGTACCTGGGGCTGTGGCGGCAATTCAGGCGGGCGCTTAAACAACGCAATGCCGCGCTGAAGGCGGGCGGCCCTCGTGATGCCCTGCAGGCGTGGGACCGGGAGTTCTGCCAACTCGGCGAGCGGGTGGACGCGGTTCGCGAGCAGGTGCTGGCGGGCGCCCTCGAAATGCTACAGGCGCACGGCTCCGCACTGCTAGGGGCGGACATCGATTTCCGCTACGCGCCTGGCTGGAGCAGGGAACAAAGCCTGCAGGACGCGCTGGAGGGGCATTTCGATCGAGACCGGGCGCTTGGCACGACACAGGTCGGCCCCCATCGTGCGGATCTCAGGCTCAGCTACGATGACCGTCAGGCGCGGCGCCTGGTGTCGCGGGGCCAGCAAAAGTTGCTTGCGAGCTCCATGATCCTGGCGGCGACGGAAACGGCGCAGACGGCCCTGGAGCGGCCGTTGGTGTTGCTGCTGGACGATCCGGCGGCAGAACTGGACCGGGCGTCGCTGGGGCGGCTGATGGAGCGGGTGGCGGGGCTCGGTAGCCAGGTGATCGCCACGAGCCTCGAGTCCGACGAGCTGACGTTCGCAACCACACCGCGCATGTTCCACGTGGAACAGGGCACGCTTCGTGAGGTGTCCGAGAGGGGCTGAGAACACGCCGGCACCGGCCGCAAAACCCGGTAAAAAAGACCGCTTTAAGGCGCTTTTAAGGGCCTGATTTTGATACAATAAGTCGGTTTTATACCGAGGAAACGGAATGGCCGACGCAAGGGAATATACTTCCAGTAATATCAAGGTCTTAAAGGGCCTTGACGCCGTGCGCAAACGGCCCGGAATGTACATCGGTGACACCGATGACGGCACCGGATTGCACCACATGGTCTTCGAGGTCGTGGACAACTCGATCGACGAAGCGCTAGCCGGTCATTGCAGCGGCATCACGGTCACGATTCACGCCGACGAATCGGTCACGATCGCCGACGACGGCCGCGGTATACCCGTCGACGAGCACACCGATGAAGGACGCTCCGCCGCGGAGGTCATCATGACCGTGCTCCATGCCGGCGGTAAATTCGACGATAATTCCTACAAGGTCTCGGGCGGCCTGCACGGGGTCGGCGTGTCGGTGGTGAATGCGCTGTCGGAACAGTTGCTCCTGACGATCCACCGTGACGGCAAGATCTTCCAGCAGGAATATGCTCACGGCGAGCCGCTGGCGCCACTCAAGGAAGTAGGCGACACCGAGCGGACGGGCACGACGCTCCGTTTCAAGCCGAGCAGCGGCACCTTTACCAACATCGAATTCCACTACGACATCCTCGCGCGCCGGCTGCGCGAACTGTCATTCCTGAATTCCGGTGTCCGCATTCACCTGGTCGACGAGCGCGACGAGCGCGAGGACGTCTTTGAGTACGAGGGCGGGATTCGCGCCTTCGTCCAGCACCTGAACAAGAACAAGACCCCGGTACACCCGACGGTGTTTCATTTCTCGAGCATGCTCGACGACGTCGGCGTCGAGGCCGCGCTGCAGTGGAACGACGGCTACCAGGAAAACATGTTCTGTTACACCAACAATATTCCGCAGCGCGATGGCGGCACTCATCTCGCCGGATTTCGCAGTGCGCTCACCCGCACGCTGAACGCGTATATCCTGAAAGAGCTCACCGGAAGCAAAGAAAAGTCCTCGCCGTCGGGTGACGATGCCCGGGAAGGCCTCACGGCCGTGTTGTCGGTGAAGGTTCCCGACCCGAAGTTCTCGTCCCAGACCAAGGAAAAATTAGTTTCATCTGAAATTAAAGGTATTGTCGAACAGACGATGGCGGCGCGCCTGGAGGAGTACCTGCTCGAGAATCCGCAGGAAGCCAAGGCCATCGTCTCCAAGATCATCGACGCCGCCCGAGCCCGGGAGGCCGCCCGCAAGGCACGCGAGATGACGCGCCGCAAAGGGGCGCTCGATGTCGCCGGCCTGCCGGGCAAGCTTGCCGACTGCCAGGAAAAAGACCCGGCGCGCTCCGAGCTGTTTCTCGTCGAGGGTGATTCCGCGGGCGGCTCGGCGAAACAGGGCCGCGACCGGCGCACCCAGGCGATCCTGCCCCTCAAGGGCAAGATCCTGAACGTCGAAAAAGCGCGTTTCGACAAGATGCTGTCATCCGCCGAGGTCGGCACGCTGATTACCGCGCTCGGCTGCGGCATCGGCAGAGACGACTTCAATCCCGACAAGCTGCGTTACCACCGCATCATCATCATGACCGACGCCGACGTCGACGGCTCCCACATTCGCACGCTGTTGCTCACGTTCTTCTACCGCCAGATGCCGGAGCTGATCGAGCGCGGGCACGTGTATATCGCGCAGCCGCCGCTTTACAAGATCAAGCGCGGCAAACAGGAGGTGTACGTCAAGGACGATGCGGAACTGAATGCTTACCTGCTGGGATCGGCCCTCGAAAGCGCCGAGTTGCACGTGACCGGCGATGCGCCGGCATTGTCCGGCGTGGCGCTCGAAGCGCTCGCCAAGGAATTCATCGCCGTGGAAAGCATTTTCGCCCGCCTGGCGAACCGTTACGACGAAAACGTATTGCGGGAGCTGGCGCACCTGCCCGAGGTAACGACGGCGCTGGCGGACGACTTCGACAAGCTCGAGGCCTGGGCGGAACAGCTGTCGCAGCGGCTGCCGAAAAAAAGCGGCGACCGGGCACAGCGCAACGGTAACGGTGCGAGCTATGTTGCCACGCTCGACCGGGGCGATGCCGGTGGCGAGGGCGTGCGCATCGAGATCATGCGAATTCAGCACGGTGTCGGCACCACGCGTTACCTGCCGCGCGAGTTCTTCGAAACCAACGAATACGCCCACATCATGGCGCTGTCGGAGAAGCTCGAGGACCTGCTGGGCGAGGGCGCGTACGTCAGCCGCGGCGACCGGCAGCTGGCGATAACGGAGTTCCGGGAGGCCATCGACTGGCTGATGGCAGAGGCGCGCCGCGGCCAGAGCGTGCAGCGTTACAAGGGCCTCGGCGAAATGAATCCGGACCAGCTCTGGGACACCACCGTCAACCCGGAAACGCGGCGCCTCATGCAGGTGAAGATCGAGGATGCGGTCAAGGCCGACGAGATCTTCACCACGCTGATGGGCGACCAGGTGGAGCCGCGCCGGGCGTTCATCGAGAAAAACGCCCTGTCGGTATCGAACCTCGATATCTAGCCGCGTTACGGCGCTGGTGTCCGGATAACGATGCTCGACAAGCGAATAGTGCTGCACGCCGCCTTCGTGCTCCTGTTGCCCGTTCTCGTGGCGGCCTTCGGCTGGTCGGTGTGGACGGCGTTGCTGCTGGTCCTGCTCGCGATCCTGTGGCGCTGGGCGATCGTCCTGCACCGCTTGCAGCGGCCGCCATCGGATCCCGACCTCGTGCTCGAGACGATCTCCGCGAGTCACTTCGTGGAAAAAGTCCGCTGGTGCATGGACCGGCTCGGGCTCGACTACGAGGAAGTGCCGTCGGGCGGAACGCTCGGTGCGTTCTACCTCGGGCGTACCGTGCCCCGGCTGAATTTCCGGACCGGCATCGTGCGATCCCAGATCGGCAACTCGGCGGAAATCCTGCGCTACCTGTGGGGAGCGCACGGCGCTTCGCCGGGCAGCGCGGCCGCGTTCCTGGAGCCGACCGAAGAGCGGCTGGCGTTGGAGCGCCGCATCGACAACTGCGGCGTCAGCCTGCAGATATGGATCTATTACCACCTGCTCGAAGCGCCGGCGCTCTGCAAGGAAGCGTGGGGCGTCCACAGCGACGCCATCCCGCGCTGGCAGCGCCGGTTCATAGACATTCTGTTTCCGCTGCAGGCGTTCATGATCCGCAAGGTGTTCCGCGTCACCGAGACCAATTACCGGAAGAGCTGCGAGCGCATCGAGGCGCTGCTTGCGGAAACGGAAGCCGCGCTCGCGGACGGCCGGCGCTCGATCCTGGGTGGCGATACCGCCAACTACACGGACCTGGCGTTCGCGGCCATACAGGGCATGTGGCTGCAACCGGCGGAATACGGGGGCGGCGCCGGTATCCGCATAGAACGCAGCCGCGTCCCGGCGGCAATGCGGCAGGACATCGAGCGGTGGATTGAAGATTACCCGAGAGTCACCACGTTTATAGAAGACCTGTACGCGACCCAACGCAACGAGGAATAGCATGATGAGGACAGCTGTTTTTTCGTGCTCGCTGGCGCTTCTCGCTGCCTGCGCGGGCACGCCGGACATTCCGCCCGACACCCAGGCTGTGCGCGATTACGTCGAAGTTGGCGAACTGCAGGACGTCGACCGCATCCGCACGCACGCCAGCGACCAGTGGACGCCGCTGACGGTGCACTACGCATTGTACAGTGGCCGCGACGGCCGCTTCCTGCTGGAGTTCACCCGCGTCTGCCGGGAAATGTACGACAACATGTCGGTCACGCCCGATCGGCGCTACGACCACAACGTGATGCGGCGCGGCATCGACACGCTGCGCGGTTGCCGCATCGACAGTATGTATCCGCTGACCGAGGCACAGGCGCAGGAAGTCGAGGTGCTCGTAAAAACTGCCGATAGCGGAAACTAATACCGCCACAGCCTGTCTATCGACCTGCTGGCGGGTAGCCGCAGGAGACGGTTGGGCGGCGACGAACCACAGAAAACAGAAAACAGAAAACAGAAACAGGTTACAGGGGACAATTGTGAGAAACAGCTTGATGACGGCCGCCGCGATGGTGGCCTTGACGGCCTGCGGCCAGCAGGACGAAGCCACGACCGCGCCGGAGCCGGCGGTTACATTGGACTCGGGCATTGCGCTCGAGTACATGGACACCAGCGTCCGCCCGGGCGACGACTTTTTCAGCTACGTCAACGGCAAGTGGATCGCCGAGACGGAGATCCCCGCCGACAAGGCATCCTACGGGGGCTTCGGCATCCTGGCAGACGAGGCACAGGCGGACGTAAGGGCGATCATCGAGGCGTCGGCAAGCGGCGACTACGCGGAGGGCACCGACGAGCAGAAGGTCGGCGATCTGTACACGTCCTACCTCGACATGGAAACCCGCAATGCGAAGGGCGTGACGCCCCTCGAGCCGGAGCTCGAGCGCATCGAGGCAATCACGGACCATGATGCGCTGGCCGTCTATTTCGCATCGGCGAACCGGCGCGGTTACCCGGTGCCGGTCAACATCGGCCAGGTGGCGGACCTGAAAGACCCCGAGCATTACATGATCTACGCATGGCAGAACGGCCTCGGCCTGCCGGACCGAGAATACTATTTCAACGACGATGCAACGTCGGCCGATATCCGCGAGAAATACGTCGAGCACATCGCCACGATGTTCGACCTGGCCGGGCTCGACAACGGTGAGGCTGCGGCAAAGACGATCATGGACCTCGAGACCCGGATCGCGGGCGTCCATATCACCAAGGAAGCGGCCCGCGACTGGCCGAACAATTACAACAAGCTGGCGCTCGGCGAGCTCGGCGAGGTCATGCCGGCATTCAACTGGCAGGGCTTCATCGAGGAGGCGGGCATTGCCGACATTGGCTCGCTGGTGCTCATGATGACCTCGTACTTCGAGGGCCTCGACCCGATCATTGCCGAAACCGACATCGATACCTGGAAGACCTACCTGCGCTGGGTCGCGCTGAATTCGCGCGCCAACGCCCTGAACGACGCAATCGACAAGCAGGACTTCGAGTTTTACGGCAGGACCCTGACCGGCACCGAGGAACAGCGCGCGCCCTGGCGCCGCGCGGTAACCACGGTGAACGGCCTGCTCGGCGAACTCGTCGGCAAGGTCTACGTCAAGGAGCATTTTCCGCCGGAGGCCAAGGAGCGCATGGTCGATCTGGTCGGGAACCTGATCAAGGCCTATGACAAGAGCATCCGCGAACTGGACTGGATGTCCGACGAAACCAGGGCCCAGGCGCTCGACAAGCTGTCCAAGTTTACCGCCAAGATCGGCTATCCCGACGAGTGGCGCGATTACTCCGCCATCGAGATCAGGGCGGCCGACCTGTTCGGCAACATCGAGCGCGCGACCGTCGCGGAATACGAGCGCGAGCTTGCCCGGCAGGGCGGCCCGGTCGATCGAACGGAATGGGGGATGACCCCGCAGACCGTCAACGCGTATTACATGCCGCCGCTCAACGAGATCGTGTTCCCCGCGGCGATACTGCAGCCGCCGTTCTTCAACCTCGAAGCCGACGATGCCGTTAACTACGGCGCGATCGGGGCCGTGATCGGCCACGAAATTGGCCACGGGTTCGACGACAAAGGAAGCACGTTCGACGGCGATGGCGTCATGAGGAACTGGTGGACCGACACGGATCGCGCCGAGTTCGAACGCCGCACGGCGCGCCTGGTGAAACAGTACAACGAGTACGCCCCGTTCGACGACCTGAGTGTCAACGGCGAATTTACGCTCGGGGAGAACATCGGCGACCTCGGCGGGATCAGCATCGGCCTGCTCGCCTACAAGATGTCCCTCGACGGTGAAGAGCCGCCGGTTATCGACGGCTTCACCGGCATCCAGCGGGTGTTCCTCGGCTACGCGCAGGTCTGGCGCAACAAGTACAGGGACGAGGCGCTGCGGCAGCTGATAATGACCAACCCGCATGCGCCGTCGATCTACCGCGCCAATGGTGCCGTCAGGAACGTACCGGAGTTTTACGAAGCCTTCGACGTCGCGGAAGGGGACGCGCTGTACCTGTCGCCCGCGGAGCGCGTGAAGATCTGGTAAGAAACGCGCCGGGGAGCGCGACTACGAGGCGTTCTCGCGCGCCTTCTGTTTGTAGACCTCGCTGATCTCGGTCATCTTGGTCTCGACCCAGTCCTGCACGATCAGGTTGGTCTCCTTGGGGTCGCGCCCGGCGGCATCGATGGGCGGCCCGATGCAGAAACGCACCTTGCCGGGCCGCTTGATGAGGCTGCGCCGTCCCCAGAAGTCGCCCGCGTTGTGGGCGACGGGCACGATCTTGCAGCCGGCGTTGCGTGCGAGTGCGGCGCCGCTGACGCCGTAGCGCCGCGTTTCGCCGGGCGGCATGCGCGTGCCCTCGGGGAAGATCGTCACCCAGGTGCCTTCGTCAAGCTTCTTCCTGCCCTTCTCGATCACCTGCTTCACCGCCGAGCGGCCGGCGCTGCGGTTGATGAATATGGGGTCGAGCATCAGCTTCATCGCCCAGCCGAGGAGCGGAACCCACATGACCTCGTGCTTGATGACCCACGCAGTTTTCGGAAACACCGTGACGTGCCAGTAGGTTTCGAGCATCGACGTGTGCTTGATCATGATCACGCTCGGCTCGTCGGGCAGGTTTTCGAGGCCCTCGACGACCGGGTCCATGCCGCAGAAAAACCGCCCGCCCCACACGGCAAGCCGGCAATAGCCGACCGTGATGGCCCAGTGCACGCGTGACGGCGCCCAGAAGGTGAGCAATACCAGCAGGGCGCCCAGCGCGACGCTGATGGCGCCGAACGCGAGAAACACGAGCGAACGAATCAGCAGCACGTCACGCCGCCTCGTCGACGAGCGCGCGCGCGGCGGCGGCGAGGTCGTCGTAAACGGGTACCTCGGCAAATTGCGGCGGCAGCGCCGCCTCGGTCCTGCGGCCCTTGCCGCTGCGTACGAGGATGGGTCGGGCGCCAACCGTCGCAGCCGCTTCGAGGTCGCGCAGCGCGTCGCCGATCACAGGAACGCCCGCAAGCGTGGTGTCGAAATGGCGCGCCAGCTGCAGAAGCATGCCGGGCTTGGGTTTGCGGCAGTCGCAGCCGTCATCCGGGCCGTGCGGGCAGATGACAATGCGGCTGATATGGCCGCCCGCCTCGTGGACCAGGCCGAGCATTTTCGCGTGCATCGCGTCGAGCGTTTCCTGGTCGAACAGCCCGCGGGCGATGCCGGACTGGTTGCTGGCAACCGCGAGCGTGAAGCCGGCCCGGGTCAGGGCGGCAATCGCCTCCAGGCTGCCCGGAACAGGCCGCCACTCGTCTTCGTTTTTTATGAAAGCGTCGGAGTCGTGATTGATCACGCCGTCCCGATCGAGAATCACCAGGCCCTTGCCGAGGCTTTCCGCGCGCATCGTCAGGCGATGGACAAGCGCGAGATATCGGCCACGTCGAGAAACAGGGCCCTGAGGCCGCTGAGTAACGCGAGACGATTGGTTCTCACGGCTTCATCGTCAGCCATGACCATGACGTCGTCGAAGAACCGGTCCACGGGCTGGCGAAGCGCGGCCAGCTCCCGCAAGGCCTCTGTGTAACCGCGCTCGTCGAGCAGCGGGCGAACCGTCGCTTCCGCCGAGACCAGCGCGTCGTAGAGCGCGCGTTCGGCGTCCTCATCGAGCAGCTCCTTGCTGATCTCGGTTGTCTCGGTGCTGCCCGCCTGGCGCAGGATATTGGCGATACGCTTGTTCGCGGACGCCAGGCTCTGCGCTTCGTCCAACTGCAGGAATGCCTGCACCGCCTGCAGACGAAGCTCGAAATCGACCAGCGAGGACGGTTGCCGCGCCATGACGGCATCGAAGGTCTCCGTGTCGAGGCCCGCGTCGCGGTCGAGGAAGTAACGCCGCAGGCGATCGGTTATGAACGTGTACAGCGAGTCGGCGAGTTCCTGCGCGTCTTCCTTGCCGGCCGGCTGCAACTCGAGCGCTTTCGCGATGAGCGCTTTCAGGTCGAGATCCAGCCCGCATTCGATCGAGAGCCGGATGATGCCGAGGGCCGCGCGGCGCAGCCCGAACGGGTCGCGGTTGCCGGAGGGTTTCTTGCCGATGGCGAAAATGCCCGCAAGCGTGTCGAGCTTGTCCGCAATCGCGAGTACCCGGCCTTCATCTGTCGCGGGCAGCGCGTCGCCGGCGAAACGCGGCTGGTAGTGTTCGCCGATCGCGTTGGCGACGACGTCCGATTCGCCATCGGAGATCGCGTAATAGCGGCCCATCGTGCCCTGCAGGTCGGGAAACTCCCCGACCATGCCGGTCAGCAGGTCGCATTTGCAGAATTCCGCGGCACGCGCCACGGCCGAACTGTCCATCTCCAGGCTTTCCGCGACCCAGGCTGCGAGCTCCGCGGTGCGGGCGCTCTTGTCATACAGGCTGCCGAGGCCGCGCTGGTAAACGACGTCGCGCAGCGCCTCGCGGCGCGTGGAGAGCGCCTTGCGCCGGTCGTTGTCCCAGAAGAAAGCGGCGTCCGCGAGCCGCGGCCGGATCACGCGCTCGTTGCCGTCCCGCACCTTGTCCGGTTCCTTGCTCTCGAGGTTGGCAACGGTGACGAAACACGGCAGCAGCGCACCGTCGTCGTCGGCGATCGGGAAATAGCGCTGGTGGCCGGTCAGCGTGGAAACCACGACTTCGCGAGGCAGCTCGAGAAAAGCCTCGTCGAAATTGCCGAGCACCGGCACCGGCCACTCCACGAGCGCCGCAACCTCATCGAACAGCGCCTCGCCGTTCACGACGTGGCCGTTGGCCTTTTTTGCCATGCGCTCGACGCCCTTCTCGACGAGATCGCGGCGAACCTCGAAGTCGGCAATGACGTGCCCTTTCGCTTCGAGCGTCTGCAGGTAGGCGGAGGGTTTCGCAATCTTGATCGGGCCTTTCGAGTGAAACCGGTGACCCATGGTCGTATTGCCGGCGGCGATGCCCATGACCGTCCCGTCGACCACGTCGGTACCGTGCAGCAATACGATCCAGTGAACCGGGCGCACGAACTCGGCGTCGCCGTCGCCCCAGCGCATGCGGCGGGGAATCGGCAGGTCGGCGAGCGCCTTCTCGACCAGCCCCGGCAGCAGTTCCGCCGTCGTCTTGCCCTTCTCGACGGTTTCGGCGACCAGCCATGCGCCCTTTTCCGTCTCGACACGGCCGAGCTCGGTAACGTCGATACCGCATTTCTTCGCGAAGGCCGTGGCGGGCGGCAGCGGTTTGCCGTCGCCGTCATAGGCCACCGAAACCGGCGGTCCTTTTTGTGACAGCCGGCGATCCTCCTGGCCGGCCGCCAGCGCGTCGACGATCACGGCAAGACGCCTCGGGCTTGCGTACGCGTGCAGCTCGCCGTGTTCGAGCCGCGCCTCGCCGAGTTCGCTGGCCAGGTTCGCGGCGAAGGCGTCCATGAGCCCGCGCAGGGCTTTCGGCGGCAGCTCCTCGGTGCCGATTTCCACGAGCAGGTCGGCGGGTTTCATGCGCGCTCGCTCCTCGCGCGTACCGACTCGATCATCGGGAAGCCGAGTTCCTCGCGGCTCTTGTAATACGCCTCCGCGACCGCCCGCGCCATGGTGCGGACGCGCAGGATATAGCGCTGGCGTTCACTCACCGATATCGCCTGGCGCGCGTCGAGCAGGTTGAAGAGATGCGATGCGGCGAGCATCTTTTCGTAAGCGGGCAGCGCCAGGTTTTTTTCGATGAGGCGCTCGCAATCGTGCTCGGCGTGATCGAAGTCGTGAAACAGGGTGTCGATGTCGGCCTCGTCAAAGTTGTAGCGCGACTGTTCGACCTCGTTCTGGTGGTAGACGTCGCCATACGTGATGCGGCCCAGCGGGCCGTCCGTCCAGACGATGTCGAAGATGCTCTCGACGTTCTGCAGATACATCGCGAGGCGCTCGAGGCCGTAGGTGATCTCGCCCGTGACCGGGCGGCACTCGAGTCCGCCGACCTGCTGGAAGTAGGTGAACTGCGTGACTTCCATGCCGTTCAGCCACACTTCCCAGCCCAGGCCCCAGGCGCCGAGCGTCGGCGATTCCCAGTTGTCTTCGACGAAACGGATGTCGTGCACCAGCGTGTCGATACCGATAGCCTCGAGGGACTCCAGGTACAGGTCCTGGATATCGTCCGGCGACGGCTTGATCGCCACCTGGTACTGGTAGTAGTGCTGCAGGCGGAACGGGTTGTCCCCGTAACGACCGTCCGTGGGCCGCCGGCTGGGCTGCACGTAAGCCGCGCTCCAGGGCTCCGGCCCGACAGCGCGCAGAAAGGTGGCCGGATGAAAGGTACCGGCACCCATTTCCTTGTCGTAGGGCTGCATAATGACGCAGCCTCGCTCCGCCCAGTATTGCTGCAGGCGGAGAATAAGGTCCTGAAAGGAAAGAAAAGACTGGGCGTCCTTGGCAGTCATGGAACAGGGTCGCTTGCGGAAAACCCGCGAAGTATAGGGTACTCGGGCTGGTTCTAACAGGTCGCGGGCCAGGGCCCGCTCCTGCGTCGCGCGACCTGTAGGAGCGGGCCCCTGGCCCGCGATCGCGGTTCAGGAACCGCTCCTACAGTCGCCATCGCCACCCCAAAACGGTGCGGGCGCAAGGCCTCGCACTAAAAAGGTGCGACTAATCGATAGCATGCACTATACTGGTGCGACATTTCGAGGGGCCTTATTCTAAAACGCATTAAAAACAATCACTTGACCGAAGCACCATTTTGGCACGCTTAATGCAACAGTACAGGGAATCGGGCCGGCAGCCGCTGGCCATTCTTGTGCATAGCGACTTTTGGAGGAAACCATGAAGCCCGCAGAGGTACTCGACCTCATCAAAGAGAAAGAGGTCAAATTCGTCGACTTTCGGTTCACGGACACGAAAGGAAAAGAACAACACGTCACCGTGCCGTCTCACACGGTCAACGAGGACCTGTTCGAAGAGGGCAAGATGTTCGACGGCTCGTCGATCGCGGGATGGAAGGGGATCAACGAGTCCGACATGATCCTGCTGCCCGACCCCGCGACGGCCGTGGTCGACATCTTCACGGACGAGGTCACGATGAACCTGCGCTGCAACGTCATCGAGCCGTCCACGATGCAGGGCTACGACCGCTGTCCCCGTTCGCTCGCGGAGCGCGCCGAAGCCTACCTGAAATCGACAGGCATCGCGGATACGGCGTTCTTCGGACCCGAAAACGAGTTTTTCGTATTCGATCACGTGTCCTGGGGCGATACCATGCAGGGCGGCTTCTACAAGGTCGACTCCGACGAAGGCGCATGGAACAGCGACCGCAGCTCGGAAGAAGGCAACATCGGTCACCGGCCTACCGTCAAGGGCGGCTACTTCCCGGTGCCGCCGGTCGATTCGCTGCACGATCTGCGTTCCGCAATGTGCCTGGCGCTCGAAGAGCTGGGTCTCGAGACGGAAGTGCACCACCACGAGGTTGCGACGGCCGGCCAGTGCGAAATCGGCGTGATGTTCAACACGCTGGTTAAGAAGGCGGACGAGGTGCAGGTCCTGAAGTACGTGGTGCACAACGTCGCACACGCGTACGGCAAGACCGCAACCTTCATGCCGAAGCCGCTCGTGAACGACAACGGCAACGGCATGCACGTGCACCAGTCCCTGGCGAAGGACGGCGAGAACCTGTTCTCCGGTGACGGTTACGGCGGCCTGTCGGACACGGCGCTGTACTACATCGGCGGCATCATCAAGCACGCCAAGGCGCTCAACGCGTTCACGAATCCCTCGACCAACAGCTACAAGCGCCTGGTCCCCGGTTTCGAGGCGCCCACCATCCTCGCGTACTCGGCACGCAACCGCTCGGCATCGATCCGTATCCCGTATGTATCCAACCCCAAGGCGCGCCGCATAGAGGTGCGCTTCCCGGACTCGATGGCGAATCCCTATCTCGCTTTCGCCGCGATGATGATGGCGGGCCTGGACGGCATCCAGAACAAGATCCACCCGGGTGATGCGATGGACAAGGATCTCTACGACCTGCCGCCCGAGGAAGAAAAGCAGCTGCAGCTCGTGGCGTTCTCGCTCGAAGAGGCGCTCAAGGAACTCGACAAGGATCGTGCGTTCCTCAAGGCTGGCGACGTGTTCACCGACGACCTGATCGACGCGTACGTCGACCTGAAGATGGAGAACGTCACGCGCCTGCGCATGACCACCCATCCGGTCGAATTCGACATGTACTACAGCCTCTGAGGTACCAAAACTGTGAACCGGGCGGCATTTTAGCCGCCCGGTCACTGCCCCAAACAGCGATTAAGTTGCTATGCTAACCAGATGGAATTGCGCTCTTTTTTCACGCTCGTCTGCCTGCTCGCGGTGGCTGCCGCCGCAGCACAGGAAGCTTATCGCTGGGTCGATGAGGATGGCGTCGTGCATTACTCCGACCGCCCCCGTGAAGGCGCAGAACAAATCGTCTTGCCAGCCCCCAACGTTGCAGACACCCGGCGTGTTGCGAAGCCCGCCACGGGATCGCAGGAAAAGGACGAATCGGCCAGCAAGGCGGAGACCGGTTACCAGAGTATCGAGATCGTCTCGCCCAATGCCGAAGAAACGCTATGGAACATCGAGGGCGTCCTGAACGTCTCGGTGGCGCTGCAACCGGCCCTGCAGCCCGGCCACCAGGTCCGCGCGTATTTCGACGGCGAGATGCAAGCGGTGAGCGGGACGAGCTTCCAGCTTCAGGAAGTCTGGCGGGGGGTCCACAACGTCCAGGTGGAAGTGGTGGACGCGACGGGCAAGGTGATGATCCGAAGCCAGCCGACCCGCTTCTACGTGCAGCAGAACACGGTGGCGTTCTAGACGACGCCGACATTCGCGATCAGGCGAAAAACATCCTCGACAGCCTGAGTTCGGGGGTCATCCTGCTCGACCGGAACCTGCTCATCGTGAGCCTCAATCCCGCGGCGGAAAACATCCTGGGGATGAGCCAGCGGCGCGCGCGCGGCGAATCGCTGCTGCAGCTCCTCGACGACGATCCCGAACTCCACGATATCCTGACCCGCGTCAGCGTAACCGGCGACCATTACGCCAATGAGCTGCACCTCGGACCGAACGAGGTGCAGGCCGACGAGCGCATCGTCGACTGCCGCGTGTCGCCGATCAGCTGCGGAGCGGCAACCCTGCTCGTGGAGCTGACCGATGTAACCCGGCGCTCGAAAATCAGCCGGGAAAACGCGCTCATCATCCAGCATGGCGCCGGCCGGCAGATGATTCGCCAGCTCGCCCATGAAATCAAAAACCCGCTCGGCGGCATCCGTGGTTCCGCGCAGCTACTGGCGCGCCAGCTGAAGGACGAGGAGCTCACCGAATACACCGACGTCGTGATCAGCGAGACGGATCGTCTTGCCAATCTCGTCGATACCCTGCTGGGGCCGGGCGGCGCGCCGAACAAGCGACCCCTGAACGTGCACGAGCTGATCGAGTACGTGGTTCGCATCATCGAGGCGGAAGACCGGCGTTCGCTGCACATCGTGCGCGACTACGATCCCGGGCTGCCGCTCATCGAGCTCGATCGAGACCAGATGGTCCAGGCCCTGCTCAATCTCATGCGCAACGCTGCGGCGGCGCTCGACGGCCAGGGCACGATCACGCTGCGCAGCCGGGCGGTCACCAATTTCACGATCGGCGACATTCGCCACCGGGTCATCGCCAGCATCGAGATCCAGGATGACGGCCCCGGCATTCCTGTCGCCCTGCAGGATACCGTGTTCTATCCCCTCGTCACGGGCAACCCTCACGGCACCGGGCTGGGGCTGCCTGCCGCGCAGGAACTCATCAGTCGCCACGGCGGGCTGATCGAATTCGAGAGCCGGCCGGGCCGCACCGTTTTCTACGTGCGCATTCCGCTCGAACAGAGGAGCCCGGCCTCATGACGGGCGAAACCCTGAAGGTCTGGGTTGTCGACGACGACCAGTCGGTTCGCTGGGTGCTGGAAAAGGCCCTGCGCCAGGAGCAGATGGACACGAGGAGTTTCGAGCGCGCCGAACACCTGCTCGAAGCGATGGAATACGAATCGCCGGACGTGCTGGTCACGGACGTGCGCATGCCCGGAATGAGCGGTATCGCCCTGCTCGAAGAGGTCAACCGCCGCTGGCCGGAGCTGCCCGTCATCGTCATCACCGCGCACTCGGATCTCGAAAATGCGGTGGCGGCCTACAAAGGCGGCGCTTTCGAGTACCTGCCGAAACCGTTCGATATCGACGAAGCCGTGGAACTCGTGCGCCGCGCTGCGCGCCGCACCGGCCATGCGCCGGAGGAAGTTCCCTCGGACGGGCAGGACATCCCGTCGCTGATCGGGCAGGCGCCCGCGATGCAGGAAGTGTTCCGCTCGATCGGGCGGCTCGCCGGTTCGAGCATGACCGTGCTCATCACCGGTGAGTCCGGTACGGGCAAGGAACTCGTGGCACGCGCGCTGCACGAGCACAGCCCGAGGGCGAACAAGCCGTTCGTTGCGCTCAACACATCGGCCATTGCGGCCGAGCTGCTCGAATCCGAGCTGTTCGGGCACGAGAAAGGCGCGTTCACCGGGGCCGATGCGCGGCGCATCGGGCGTTTCGAACAGGCGGACGGCGGCACCCTGTTCCTCGACGAGATCGGCGATATGTCGCCGGCGCTGCAGACCCGCCTGCTGCGCGTCCTCGCGGAAAGCGAGTTCTATCGGGTCGGCGGCCAGCAGTCGATCAAAGTCGACGTGCGCGTCATCGCAGCAACCAACCAGGACCTCGCACGCGCGGTCAAGGAATCCCGTTTTCGCGAGGACCTGTTCCACCGGCTGAACGTCATCCGCATCAATACACCGCCGCTGCGCCAGCGCCGCGATGACATTCCGCTGCTCCTGAATCACTACCTCGCGGAGGCGGCGCGGGAGCTGGCGGCCGCGGCCAAGTCGATCGACCCGGAAGCCCTGGACGTGCTGCAGAGCTACGACTGGCCCGGCAACGTCCGGCAGCTGGTGAACGCGACGCGGCGCCTGACGGTAACCGCCCCTGGCAGCGTCATCGGCATGCAGGACCTGCCCCAGGAAATGGGCGGCAGCGCATCGCAGGAGCGCGCCACGCAGGACTGGACCCGCAGCCTGGCGAGCTGGGCGGAGCGCCAGCTTAGTTCCGGGGAAGCGCCGTTGCTGGACCGGGCCCTGCCCGAATTCGAAAAGACCCTGATCCGCATCGCCATGAGCCAGACGAACGGCCACCGGCAGGAAGCCGCGAAACTCCTCGGCTGGGGCCGCAACACACTTACCCGCAAGATGAAGGCGTTGCACCTCGACTGATCTGCCGTGCGACCCGTGTCGCTGAGCATAAAGGGTTGAAACTTGTCGATGGCAGCGTCCGCTTCGCCTTCGATACCGGCCGCTTGAGCGACCGGTTTCGGGGTATCATTGAATTCTGCGAGTGACCCAAGGCGGACATCGCTAAAACGCCAAGTATCTATTGTCGCTTCGTAAATTTTAAAGGACGCTATTTTGATTTCTCTTCGACTGGCCCTTGTTCAGGTATGCTTTCTTGCATGCACTGCCTGCTCGCCCGCAGTTAACCAGCATCCGATCGATAATTTGTTCGAGTCCGCGGTGAAGAGTGGCAAGATTCCGGGTGTCATCGGAGTTGCTGCGAATTCCGATGGGGTCACATACCAGGGTGTTTCTGGCAAGAGCGACATTTCACGTAACAGTGATATGGCTATAGACAGCATTCTGCAAATTTACTCAATGACGAAGCCGATAACATCGGTCGCTATCATGCAACTGGTGGAAAAGGGTGAGATTGAGCTCGACGTCGCGGCGGCCGCGTACCTGCCAATGCTAGAGGACGTGCAAGTACTCGAAGGCTTTGACGAAAGCGGCAAGCCAATCTTGAGGCCGCCAGATAGCGCAGTTACTGTGCGCCAACTGCTTACCCATACGTCGGGTTATGTCTACGAAATTTGGAACGTAAACGCTGCGCAATACGCCGCGACTGGACAGTTTCCGAGCATTTTTGGGGGTGGTGACGGTTTTCTTGCTGCGCCGTTGGCTTTTGATCCGGGCACGCGATGGGAGTATGGAATAGGCTCAGATGTTCTAGGCGTGCTGATCACTGCTGTTACAGGCCAGACGCTTGAAGAATACTTTAGCGAAAAGATTTTTGAGCCCCTGAAAATGTACGATACGAGCTTCCATTTATCTGAACAGGAGCTGCCGCGTCTCGCCACCACCTACTCCAAATCCGATAGTGGAGACTTGTCGCCGCTGCCAGCCCGCTCGAATAGCGCTTTTCTCAGCGGCGGCGGCGGGCTTGTCTCGACCGCGCCTGACTATATCCGGTTCCTAAGGGCTCTGCTAAACGGTGGCGAACTTGATGGCGCACGCATACTCAATCGCGAGACTGTTGCTCTAATGGCTCAGAATCATATAGGTGACCTTGAGGCGGGTAGTTCTGGTGGGACTGCGATGCCAGCGCTCAGCAATTCGTTCGACATTTTCCCCGGCTCTGTGGACAAGTTTGGTCTCGGCTTCTTGATTAACAGCGATCAAGTACCGGGTGGTCGCGCGCCGGGCAGTTTGACCTGGGCGGGTCTCGCCAATACGTACTTCTGGATTGATCTAAAGAACGACTTGTGTGGAGTGCTGATGACACAAATCCTGCCATTCGGTGACGCTGACGCACTGGCGCTTCTTAGCGACTTTGAGACGTCGATATACGAACAAGTCGACAAAGCAAACTAGCAACACCGCAGAGACTGCTTGTGGCCGAGAGCGGGCGGACGCAAGGTAGCTGAACGAATGGCGGCTAACTGCTAGCGCGGACGTTACACGTTTCCGCGGACTACGTGCCCTCCGGGGTAAACATTTCCTAGAAATTACTTTAAGTTCTTCCGATAGTGGAAGTTAGGGGTTGTTTGCACGATGACGCCTCTTGGCCACACTGAGTCGTTAAGTGGGATGGACGATAGATCTACTACGGTCGGGAAGAGACTGATTTAGCGCTTCCGCTTCTGGCCGCTCTGAGTTTGTCGCCTTGGCTCGGACCGACTGAAGTCGCCATCCGTAAGCCGTCGGTCACCGAAGCTGCGTAAAATGGCAGCCTGTGAGGCCGGCGCGGGCTAAGATCCGGGCATCGCGTGACTCCGGTCCGCGCAATGGAGAACAGCGGTATGAACTGGGAAGTTGTAGGAGTTATTGCGGAAGTCGTCGGGGCGATCGGAGTCGTGGTTTCTCTCATCTACGTCGCCGTTCAGGTCAAATCCAATACGCGCGCCCTGAAAGCGAGTGCAAGCTTCGAGACAGCTCATTCGTGGGCTACATTCAACGAGATGCTGGTCAGCGCCATGCTGGGCGACCCGGCCTTTCAGGCCGGGGAAGATTGCAGGCTTGTCGAAGTCGCCGCCACGTTCTATGACCCTGATGCCCGGCCGGGGGATCTTTCAAAAACCGAGACGATTTTGGTGTCAATGATGCATCGGGCACTGTTCCAGAAACTGGAAGGCCAGTACTACCAGTTCAAGCACGGCTACCTGGAGCCACAGATCTGGGCACAGCGCCGTGACTGGGCGAGAGGCGTTCTCGAGCTACCGCTGGGACGAGCCTGGTGGGAGCAGGAAGTTCTGGCGGCTATCTTCAGCCATGAATTCGTCTCGGTGATCTCCGATGCGGCAGCCCCGAGCGCCAAGGTAAAGCTCGCCGGATTCGAGGAATAAAAGAACAGACTGAGGTACTCGGCCCGGTCGTGCCATTAGGCCGGCCGGGCAGCAACTGACACCAATCGGCAAAACCCTGGCGGAACCAGCACGCCCTGCAGGGCGTTCGCCGGAGAAAAGGGTTCGGGAACGTCGCTATCAGGTCTGCAGCGTGCCGACGAGACTGGCTATGGCGGCGATGCCGTGGCGCTCCAGGTACTCGAGAATCCCGGCGTTGATTTTCTTGCAGGCGAGCGGATCGTAGAAGAGCGCGGTGCCGACGCCCACGGCGGTCGCGCCGGCGATGATGAACTCGAGCGCGTCGGTGGCGGTGCGTATCCCTCCCTGGCCGATGATCGGGATGCGATGCGGTGCGGCGACTTCGTGCACCTCGTGAACCTTGAGCAGCGCGATCGGCTTGATCGCCGGCCCGGACAGGCCGCCGCGCACGTTGCCGATAACGGGCCTGCGCGCTTCGGCGTCGATGGCCATGCCGGTCACAGTGTTGATCACCGAGAAGCCGTCCGTGCCCGCCTCGATGCACAGCCGCGCATTGTCGCGGATGTCGGTCTGGTTAGGCGACAGCTTGGTGAAAATCGGCTTCGTGGTCTGCGCCCGGCACGCCGCCACGACCCGGGCGGACATCTCGGGGTCGTTGCCGAACTGCACCCCGCCCTCCTTCACGTTGGGACAGGAGATATTGATCTCGATGCCGTCAATCGGCGAGTCGTCGAAGCGCCGGGTGACGCGCTCGTACTCCTCGATCGTCGAACCCGACACGTTGGCGAAGAAACGGGTCTCGCTGAAGTCGAGGCCCGGGAGGATATCGTCCACCACCGCCGCGACCCCGGGGTTTTGCAGGCCGATCGCGTTGAGCATGCCCATCGACGTTTCGTAAACACGGTGCGGCGGGTTGCCGAGCCGGGCGTCGCCGGTCGTGCCCTTCAGGACGATGCCGCCGACGTCGCGGTTCGAGAAGCCCTCGATGCGGGTGTACTCTTCGCCGAAGCCGACGCAGCCGGAAAGCAGCACGATAGGCGAATCCATCGATATGCCGCAGAGGTCGGTATGCAGAGGATTGTTTCGGTCGCTCATCGGATGCGGCATTCTAAACGATATGTTCAGCCTGATCCTGTACCAGCCGGAAATTCCGCCCAACACCGGCAACATCATTCGCCTCTGCGCAAACACCGGGGCGGCCCTGCATCTCGTGGAGCCGCTCGGCTTCGAACTCGATGAGCCGCGGCTCAGGCGAGCCGGCCTCGACTACCGCGAGTTCGCGAGCGTGCAGACTCATGCCTCGCTCGACGATGCGCTGGCGGCTATCGGCGATGCGCGCGTCTTTGCGCTGAGCACGCGCGGCGTTACGCGCTACGATGCGCCGCGTTACAGGCAGGGGGATGCGTTCCTGATGGGCCCGGAAACGCGCGGCCTGCCGCAGGCCGTGCTCGACAGCCTGCCCGAAGAACAACGGCTGCGGTTACCGATGCGACCCGGCAACCGCAGCCTCAACCTGTCGAACGCCGCCGCTGTCGTGGTCTACGAGGCCTGGCGGCAGCTCGACTTCGAACTGGCCGGCTGATCAGGCCACCGGTTCGATGTTGCTGTTGAGCCGGAACAGGTTGCCCGGGTCGTACTGCGCCTTGATCTTCGCCAGCCGCGTATAAGCCGGTCCGAAGTTCCGTGTTTTGGCGTCGCGGTCGTACTCGATGTTGTCGTAGTAGCCGCCCATGTAGGGCTCGAGCGCCGCGTACTGTGCCCTGCAAGCTGCGATCATTTCCTGGTCCATGGCCGGGTCGCCCCAGCCCGTCACGAGCACGAGCATGAGTTCGGCGTTGCGATGCGGGAACGCGGTATCAGTCTCGCCGACGCGTTTAACGGCACCGCCAGCGACGTGATTCGTCAGGAAGACGCGGGGATCGTAGGCGTCGATCATCGCGTCCACGAGACCCTGCGACCATTCCTTCACCATGCCGTTCTTGGCGTAGGACCGGACACCGTGCGCCATCATGGCGTCGGCACTCGTCTGCATGATCATGTAATCCTGTACCTGGACGCCGTCCGCCAGCGGCTTGCCGATCGCCCGTAGCGGCGCCAGCTCTTTCTCGCCCGTAGCGGGATCGCCGTTGTAAACCACTTCCATGATCAGCGCGTCGCCAACCTCGGGCAGCCGACCCATCGACGGCCCGACGTACAGTTCGTCCGAGAGCCCCGCCGACCATTCCGCGTAGAACTCGAGCACGTCGCGTGCCTGGTCCACCGGCCACACGATATTGCCGGACAGTACGTTGCGATCGAACGGATGCAGCCGGTATTCGAAGTCCGTGACGACGCCGAAGTTGCCGCCACCGCCGCGGATCGCCCAGAAAAGCTCCGGCTCCTCGTCCGCATTGATCCAGCGCGCCCGGCCGTCGGCCGTGACGATCCGTGCACCCGTGACGTTGTCGACGGTCAGGCCGTACTTGCGATTGAGGCGCCCGAAACCGCCGCCGAGCGTGAAGCCGCCGCAACCCGTGTGCGAAACGACACCGGCGGTCGTCACCATGCCCTTCTCGAGCGATGCCGAGTCGAGCGCATTCAACAGCGCGCCGCCCTGGACGCGCGCGCGCCGCGTGTCCGCGTCGGCCGTTGCCGAATTCATCTGCGACAGGTCGATCATCAGCCCGCCTTCGCAGACGGACTTGCCGGGCCAGCTGTGGCCGCCGCCGCGCACCGCCAGGAGCACGTTGTTGTCACGCGCGAAACTGACGGCATTGCTGACGTCGTCCGCGCTGAGGCAACGGGCGATCAGGGCCGGGTGCTTGTCGTGCATGCCGTTCCAGATCATTCGCGCCGTGTCGTATTGCGGATGCCCGGAAAGCATCACCGGGCCCGACAGGGCATCGCCGAGTTCCCGGATGGCGGCTTTGCTGAGTTCGATGTCGGCACCGTCCAGGGATACGGCGCTGATGCCCATATCGGCCTGCGTGGCGACAGGAGTTTCCTTGCCGCAGGCAGGTAGAAATGTCGCGGCAACGCCGGCCGCAACGGCGGACCGGCAGAATTGACGTCTGTCCATGATTATTCCCCTATATTTTTGAGCGCATACAGTAAATAGCGCCGTATGCCGAAAAAGTTTAGACCAAAGTCGGCCGATCGCCAGCGACGGAGCCGTTCAATGCTCCGATTTCAGGGCCCGGCGCATGAGCGCGCCGACGGCTTCCCGCGGGGATGCGCCTTCGTACAGGATACGATAGACCTGGTGGCAGATGGGCATCTCGATACCCAGCTTCTCTGCCACCTCGTGCACGGCTTCCGCGGCGAGGACGCCTTCGACGACCTGCTGGATTTCTTCCTGGGCTTCCTCGACCGACTTGCCGGCGGCGAGCGCGAGGCCCATGCGCCGGTTACGGGACAGGTTGTCGGTGCAGGTCAGCATCAGGTCGCCCATGCCGGCCAGGCCCATGAAGGTTTCGCGCTTCGCGCCCAGCGCGACGCCCAGCCTCGTCATCTCGACAAGACCGCGGGTAATCAGCGCCACGCGGGTGTTCGCTCCGAAGCCAAGGCCGTCGGACATGCCGGCGCCGATGGCAAGAACGTTCTTGACGGCGCCGCCTACCTCGACCCCGACCATGTCGTTCGAGGTGTAAGCACGGAAATTGTCGCCGGAGAGGGTCACCGCCAGGTCCTGCGCAAAATCGGCGTCGTTGGCGGCGATCGTCAACGCGGTCGGCAGCCCGTCGCCGACCTCCCTGGCGAACGTCGGGCCGGACAGCACGGCAACCGGCCGTTCGGCGCCGAGCACCTCGGCCGCAACGACATGCGGCAGCTTGCCGGTGTGCAGCTCGAAACCCTTGGTCGCCCAGGAAACTCTCGCGCCGTTACCGAGCAGCGGCTCGATGGCTTCCAGGGTCTCGCGAAAACCGTGGCTGGGCACCGCGACCAGGATGTCTTGTACGCCGTCGAGGCATTCGTCGAGTTCGACGACGGCTTCGAGGTTGTCCGGGAAAGCCGCGCCCGGCAGGTAACGGGAATTCGTGCGCTCCTCGCGCATCTTCGCGAGCTGCTCCCGGTCGCGCCCCCACAACCGTATAGGCCGGCCGCAACGGGCGAACTGCAGCGCGAGGGCGGTACCCCAGGAGCCCGCCCCGACGACGGCCATCGGCTGTGAGCGGGCGCCGCTTATCAGTGTGTCTCCGCCGCCTGGGCTGCTTCGGCCTGCTGTTGCTCGAGCGACTGTTGGTACAGCGCCTCGAAGTTGATGGGCTGCAGCACGAATTCGGGGAAGCCGCCCCTCTGGATCGTGCCGGCGATCACTTCACGCGCATACGGGTACAGGACACTCGGGCAGAAACTGCCGATGAGTACGCCCATCTCTTCTTTCTCATAGCCGCTGATGTCGAACAGGCCCGCTTGTTGCACCTCGACCAGGAAGATCGTCTTGTCGCCCTCTTTTTCCTTGGCGTCGACGGTGATCGTCAGCACGACTTCGTGAAGGTTGTCGCTGACCGGCGAGTGTGAGCTGCGGAGATTCAGGTTGGTATTCGGCGACCACTCCTTCGAGTTGAAGATGTTCGGTGCCTGCGGCGACTCGAAGGAAAAATCCTTTACGTAGATTTTAACGACGGAGAGACGCTTACCGTTGGTCTGTGCTTCCTGTTCAGCCATGTTTCTGTCCTGGTCTAATGAGAGCGCTGGCCGGCGGTTTCACCGGCGAGCAAATTATCGAGTTCGCCGCTTTTGTCGAGCGAACACAAGTCATCGAATCCGCCGACGTGCACGTCGCCCACGAACACCTGCGGAACGGTGCGGCGGCCGCCGCTTCGCGCCTGCATCTCGTCGAAGCGAGCCGGGTCGCGTGATACCAGGATGTCTTCGAATTGAACGCCTTTCTTCGTAAACAGCATTCGGGCGGCCGCGCAGTATGCGCAGAACTCGTCGCCGTAAATCACCACTGGAATCGTGTCGCCCATCTATGCACCGGCGCCTATTTCTTGCTCTTGGTTTTCTTGCCCGAGACGACCGGCAGCCCGGCCTGGCCCCATGCGTTCATGCCGCCCTTGAGGTTGTAGACACTCTCGAAGCCTGCGTTGCGCAGCCTGGTTACCGCCTTCGAGGACGTTATGCCGGCGTCGCAGACGGCGACGACCGGCTTGTTCTTGAACCTGGCGAGTTTATCCAGGTGGCCGTCCAGTTCGTCCATCGGGATGTTGCGGGCACCGACGATATGGCCGCGCGAGTAAGACTCGGCGCTGCGCATGTCGAGGACCGCGGCGTCGTTGTTGATGAGCTTGACGGCATCGGTGGGCCCGACGGCCAGCATGCCGGTGGCCTTGCGCCTGAGCTCGGTGAATACGACCAGCATGAGGCTGGTCACCAGCGCAAAAACCAGCAAGGTATGGTTGCCGGCGAACTCCAATAATCTGTCCATGAGGCGTCGTGTGCGCGGGCGGCGCAAGGTTGGTCGAAAGGCGGCATTATAACAGCGCGCGGCGATGGAAATACCCCGCAAACGATCTACACTGTGCGCCCATGCGCTGCCTGCCGATCCTGATCCTGCCGATTTTGGCGATACTCGCCGTGCCGCCGGATGCCGCCGCCCAGGATGACGGCGCCGGCCTTGCCAAGATCAAGGAGCAGGAGCTCGAGGAGGTCCGCGAGAAGATCAGCGACCTCAAGCAGAGCATGGACAAGAGCGCGAGGGATCGCGACAGGCTCACCGACGACCTGCAGAACGCCGAGGTCGCCATCGCCGAGAAGCGCCTCCGCCTGCAGGACCTCGAGCGCGAGCGGGCCTGGAGCGCGAAGCGCCTGGCGGAGCTCGATGCCGCGATCGCGGAGCGCGAGGCCGAACTCGCACTCGAATCCGATCACCTCTCCGCCCAGGTGCGTGCCGCCTACATGAGCGGCAACCAGGAAAAGCTCAAGCTGCTCCTGAACCAGCGCGACCCGGCGATGCTCGGCCGCATGATGGCCTATTACCGGTATTTCAACGACTACCGGGCAGACAACATCGGCGCGGTAACGGCGAAGATCCGCGAGCTCGCCGGGATGCACAGCGAGGTCGCCGCGGAAGAAGCGCGCCTCGCGGACCTCGCGAGGACGCGTTCCGCCGAGCTCGAGAAGCTGGCCGCCGCCCAGGCGGAGCGGCAGACGCTGCTTGCGGCGCTCAAGGAGCGGATGGCTGCCGAGGGGCGCGAGATCGAGCGCCTGGCGGCACAGGAACAGGACCTCGCCCGACTGATCGCGGAATTGACGAGCATCCTGTCCGATTACCCGATCACGTCCGAGGAACCGTTCAGCGAGCATCGCGGCCGCCTGACCTGGCCGGTCGCCGGCACCCTGCTGCGCGACTTCGGCCAGCCGCGCGTCGGCGGCGAGCTGAAATGGAACGGCGTCGTGCTGGCAGCCCCGCGCGGTCGCGAGGTGCGCTCCGTGTATCACGGCCGGGTCGCGTTCGCCGACTGGCTCGCGGGCCTGGGGCTGCTGGTGATCGTCGACCACGGCGAGGGGTATATGACCCTCTACGGCTACAACGAGACGATCCTCAAGAATGCCGGCGACTGGGTGGCCCCGGGCGACGTGATCGCCACGGTCGGCGACAGCGGCGGCCAGTCGGAAGCCGGCCTGTATTTCGAGGTCCGGCGCGGTACCCAGCCCCTGAACCCGAGGCGCTGGGTGACCCGGAGGCCCGGCGAATAGCGGTGTCGCCGAACTTGTCGGCCCTCACAGTACAGCGCCGGCGGACTGTGGTATCGTCATTTGAACCGGCCGGACAAAGATGAGGGTCGGCGCTCGGAGTCGTGTATGTCGTTGAAAGTCAGGGCTATCCTGGTCGTGGTGATCGGAACTGTAATGGGGCTGAGCCTCTCGATCGGTGGTGGTCTGCTGTCTGGCGAAAGTGCACCGGGTGAAGAGCAGCTGGCCTGGGAGAATGCGCGGCTGTTCGCCGAGGTCATGGAGCGCGTCAAGCAGGATTATGTCGAGCCGCTCGACGACAGCCAGCTCCTGGAGAGCGCGATTCGCGGCATGGTCAGCGATCTCGACGCCCACTCCCAGTACCTCGATGCCGACGAATACCGCGATATCCGCATCAGCACCACCGGCAGCTACACGGGTGTCGGCGTCGAAGTCGCGGACATCGACGGCATCATCAAGGTCGTGACGCCGATCACGGGCTCGCCGGCGGCACGCTCCGGGATGCGAAGCGGCGACCAGATCATCGCCGTGGACGGCATCGCGGTCGAGCCCAAGCATCTGCACGAGACGATCGGCCGTATGCGCGGCCGCGCCGGCTCGCAAATCAGCATCACGGTGCTCCGCGACGGCGAAGCCATCGAACACGAGATGCGGCGCGAGATCATCCGCGTCGCGAGCGTGCACCACGAAGTGCTCGGGCCCTCCTACGGTTACGTGCGCGTGAGCCAGTTCAGCGAAACCACGGCCCGCGAGCTGAGCCGGGCAATCGATGCCATGCAGGAGGCGAGCGGCGGGCTGCTGTCGGGGATGATACTGGACCTGCGTAACAACCCCGGCGGCGTGCTGGATTCCGCCGTCGACGTTTCCGACCTGTTTCTCGATTCCGGCATCATCGTATCGGCGGACGGCCGCACGAACGAGGCGCGCTTCACGCGATCCGCCCACCGGGGCGACGTGCTCGACGGCGCGGAACTCGTCTTGCTCGTGAACGAAGGTTCCGCGTCGGCTTCCGAGATCGTGGCTGGCGCGCTGCAGGACCACGGCCGCGCAATCGTGGTCGGCACCAGCACCTTCGGCAAGGGCCTGGTGCAGACCGTCATGCCGCTGTCGCAGGGCCGCGCGCTCAAACTGACGACCTCCCGCTATTACACGCCGTCCGGTGACTCGATCCACGAAACCGGCATCACGCCGGACGTGTATGTCGAGGGCACGCCGGGTTACCCGGACATGAGCCTGAGCGCGTTTGTCGATCGCGAAGAGGACGCGCAGCTGCTCGAAGCGCTGAATCGCCTGCAGCGCGGCGACGTGATGCACAGCAAGGCTCAATGACGTTCGGACAGCTCCGCGCAGCCGCGATCCTGTTGTTGCTCGCGTCGCAGAGCTTCGCGCAGACCGCACCGCGCATCGCAATCATCATCGACGACCTTGGTTACCAGCTGGCGGCGGGACACCGCGCCGTGGCGCTGCCCGGCCCCGTCGCCTGCGCGATCCTGCCCGGCACGCCGGGAGCCGCGCGGCTGGCGCGGGCGGCGTGGGAAGGCGGCAAGGAGGTGCTGCTGCACCTGCCGCTGCAGTCCGTCGATCATGACGGCGCGGCGGAGCCGGGGTCTATCACGCTGGACATGACGCGCGAGGCCTTCGCCGATACGTTCGCGACCGCCATGGCGAGCGTACCCTTCGCGGTCGGCGTCAACGGCCACCGAGGCAGCCTGCTGACGCGGCACCCGGGACACATGAGCTGGCTCATGGAGGAGTTGCTGCGAGCCGGCGGCCTGTATTTCGTCGACAGCTACACGACACACCGCAGCGTCGCACTGCAGATAGCGTCGGAACAGGGCGTGCCGGCCATAAAGCGGGATGTATTCCTGGATTCGGACCCGGCGCCCGAAATGGTGGCGATGGAATTCGAACGCCTCAAGGCGCTGGCCCGGGAACGCGGCCTCGCCGTGGCGATCGGCCATCCCTATCCCGGGACGCTGGCCTTCCTGGAACGCGCGATCCCGGGCCTTGTCGAAGAAGGCATCGAACTTGTGCCGCTGCGTGAACTGATACACTTTCCCTGATGATGAAAAACCTTATTGCCTGCGCGGCCGCGTGCCTGCTCGTGCCCGCCGTTACTGCCGCCGAACCTCCCCTGCTGCTGGCGCAAGCCGATCAGGTGGCCTGCACCATGGATTACACGCCGGTCTGCGGCGCGGACGGCGAGACCTACAGCAACGAGTGCGTTGCTAACGTCGCGGGCGTCGAAATCGTGGCCGAGGGAGAGTGCCCCGCCGAGGTCAACGGCGAGCAGCCCGAACAGGACGATACGGGTGCGGACGACAGCGGCGATACGGATGACACCGAATCCCTTGCGACGCCCCGCGAATGCGGCGAGGAGTACGACCCGGTCTGTGGCGTCGACGGAAACACCTATATCAACGAATGCTTCGCCGCGAAATCCCGCGTCGAGATCGCGGGACTCGGCGCATGTGCGCCGAGCGGCTGCCCGGGCGTCCCGGACCCGGTCTGTGGCATGAACGGCCGCACCTACCTGAACCGCTGCGAGGCGAACGTGGACCGCGTACCGGTGCAGCGTGCGAGCGCCTGCGACATCGAAAACTGCCCGCCGGTGTTCGCGCCGGTGTGCGGCAATGACGGCGTGACGTACAAGAATGCCTGCCTGGCCGACAAGGCCGGCATCACGACCTACACGGTCGGCATCTGCAACCAGCGGCCGTGCCCCAACCTGTTCGTTCCCGTGTGCGGTGCCGATAACGTGACGTACGGCAACGCCTGCTACGCGGAGCGCCGCGGTACGCGTATCGACTACGCGGGCATGTGCGAGGAACAGGGCCGCAACTGCCCGCGGGTCTACCTGCCCGTGTGCGGGCTCGACGGTGTCACTTACGACAACGAGTGCCAGCTGGACAACGCCGGCGTGCTGAAAGCCTACGCCGGCGCCTGCATCGGCGACTAGGGTCGGGGCACTCAGCCCCAGGCGGGCCTGAGCCGGCCCTCTGAATCCGGCGCGTACGGCATCCAGGCAAGCGCCGTTACCGGGACGTGAACGTCCGATGCCTTCGCGCGAACGACGATCTCGTCGAGCTCTTCGGCCTGCGCATCGAATGCCGTGTCGAGCGCAGCCACCTCCTTCTCCAGCTGCTGATTGAGCGCCTCGAGATCGGCGCGAACTTTTTCGGCCGTCTGTTGCGCGCGCGCTACGTCGGCCGCCTCCTTGCGTGCACTGCCCGCGGTCTTGATGGCCGTTCCCACGCGGCTTGCGGAGGTCGTCGACAGCCGTTTCCGGCCGAGCACGGCGCCCAGGATCGCGGTGCCGATGGAGACGGCCGTGTCCAGCGTCTTCTTGCTCGCCTGTTCCTGCTCGCGGGCGATAGCCTGCTCCGCCCGCAGCAGGCGATTCTCGAGCGTCGTCGCCTTGCCCGCATAGCGCTTGCGCAGTTTCGCGATCTCCTGGTCGCGCTCTTCGCTGGCCAGCGCCTGCAGCCGCACGCGGAAATCGCCCTCGGTCTCGCCCGGGTCGGACGTGAGCCGGAAGCGCTTGTTGCGGTACAGCGTGACGGTCTCGTTCTGGCGCACCCAGCGCTTGAAGTCGCGCTCCCATGCGGCGTACTGCTTCGCATTGGCCGCGGGGCCCGGTAGCTCCGAGAACGAGGCGCCGGGTAACGCGTTGTCGCGCAGCGCTTCGATCGCCATGTCGAGCGGTTCGGCGTTGTCCCAGTCGACGGCGACCGGGCCATCGTCGATCTCGACGGTGTAAAGCGCATTGCGCTCGTCCTCGACCCGGTAGCGTGCGTTCGAAAACACGACGCTGGCGCCGCCGATCAGCCGCGGAAAATAGGTCACTCCCTCGCCCCCGCCCGGCACGAAGTACTGGTCGATGGCCGGCGGCAACGCAGGGGCGTCCGAGCGCTCTTTGCGCCTGGATTTCGCCGGGCCGGGCGTGTCCGCGGAGGCCGCCGGCCGGGCACCGGCCATCAGCGTGCGGATGTGGTCGCGGGTCAGCGGGCCGGCCAGGTAGGACATGACCCAGCGTGTGCCGAATACCACCGGTTCGTCTTCGTGCACGTTGTGCAGCAGGAAACGGCGCTTGCCGAGGCCGGCGAGCGTCCGCTCCATCTGCTGTTTGTCGAAGTCGCCCTGGCTCGCGCCCTCGAGGCCCTCCATTACCCGGGCCTTGTCGCGCTCCGTCTGCAGGCGGCCGATGAACCACGTGCCCGTGTTCGAGAGTCCCTTGTAATCGAGGTCGACGGGGTTCTGCGTCGCGAGCACCAGCCCGAGGCCGTAGGCGCGGGCCTGCTTCAGCAACGTCAGGAACAACGTCTTGGTCGGCGGGTTGGCCACGGGCGGCATGAAGCCGAAAATCTCGTCCATGTAGAGAATGGCGCGCAGGCTGGATGTGCCCGGCTGGGCCCGCATCCACGCGATGATCTCGTTCAGCAGCATGGACACGAAGAACATCCGTGACGCGTCATCGAGGTGCGCGATGGACAGCACCGAGATGCGCGGTTTGCCCTCGGCCGTGTACAGCAAATTTTTCGCGCTGAGCGGCGCGCCCTGCATCCACGCCTCGAAGCCGGGCGCCGCCAGCAGGTTGTTGAGCCGCATCGCAAGCGCGAAGCGGTCTTTTTCGGGGAAGAACGCATCGAGCCCCATGACGCCGATCGTGGTAAACGGCGGGTTCTGGATGGCCGCGATCAGGGCCGCTATGTCGAGTTCCCGCCCGTCCTGCCAGGCATGATCGAGCAGGCGCGAGATGAGTATGTGTTCCCGGCTCGCCACCGGGTCGGCATCGATGCCGAGCAGCGTCAGGATGCCCGTCGCGGTTGCCTGCACGCGTTCGCGGTACAGGTCGACGTCGTCCATCAGCGCCGCTTCCGGGGCGGCGAACGATTTCAGAACGGAGACCGGCAGCCCTGCATTGCTGCCGGGCGTGTAGATGGCCATGTCGACACTGTCGCGCAATTTCCCGATGCGTTGCCCTGTCTGGCCCCACTCACCGAGGCCTTTCTTCCACAGTGCCGCCTGCGCCGCGGCGAACTCGTCCACGGTCTGGCCGTTGTCGCTGGCGGTGCGCGGGTTGACCCACGGCCGGAAATCCTCTGCCGCGAGCTTCGGGAAGGTCAGCAACAGGTTGCCCATGTCCCCTTTCGGGTCGATGGCGATGACCGGGATGTGGTCCAGCGCCGCCTCCTCCAGCAGGCCGATGCCGAGCCCGGTCTTGCCGGAACCGGTCATGCCGATGATCACCGCGTGGGTCGTGAGGTCTTTCGAGTCGTACAGCACCAGCTCGTCCGTGAGCGAGTCCGAGGCTGCGTCGTGCCGCTTGCCGAGATAGAAGCTGCCGAGTTTCTCGAAGTCCAGCATTGTCGCCGTCTCCTCAGGGATAGGTGTAGCTCGCCTGTATGCCGAGCGGCAGGCCGATCGCGTAGTACACCAGCAGGAAGATCGTCCAGAGGATAAGGAAGGTCACCGAGTACGGCAGCATCATCGCGGTCAGCGTACCGATGCCGGTGTTCTTCACGTAACGCTGGCAGTAAACGACGACCAGCGGGAAGTACGGCATCAGCGGCGTGATGATGTTGGTGCTCGAGTCGCCGACGCGGTAGGCCGCCTGTGTCAGGTCCGGGGAGATGCCCAGCGACATCAGCATGGGCACGAAGATCGGGGCGAGCAGGCCCCATTTGCCGCTTGCCGAGCCGACGAAGATGTTGACGAATGCAGTCAGGAAGACGATCCCGACGATCGTGACCGGCGCCCCCGCGTTCATCGCCTTCAGGAAGTTTGCACCCTCGAGGGCCAGCAGCACGCCGAGATTCGACTGGCCGAACGCGTACACGAACTGGGCGATGAAGAACATGATGACGAGGTAGTACGCCATGCCGTGCATCGCATGGGTCATGCCTTCGATCATGTCCTTCGAGCTCTTCATCGTGCCCGCGACGATGCCGTAAACGACGCCCGGCACAAGGAACAGCAGGAAGATCAGCGAAACGATGGCGCGCATCATCGGCGCGCTGAATGACGTGAGCTCGCCTTCGGGCGTGCGCCACGCCGACCCTTCGGGCACTGCCGTTACGAACAGCAGGACGATGCCGATAACCATCGCGATCAGCGACCAGCGCAATCCCCTGCGCTCGTTCGGCTGCAATTCGTGCATCTCGGGAAGGTCTTCCGCGTCACCGTCGATCTCGGTGCTCGAAATCCGCGGTTCGACGATTTTTTCGGTGATGTACCAGCCGAGGCCGACGATCAGCACGGACGATGCGGTCGTGAAGAAGTAGTTGTTCAGCGGATTGACCAGGATGTCCGGATCGAGAATCCGCGCGCCCTCCTGGGTGAGGCCCTGCAGCAGCGGGTCCAGCGAACTCGGCACGAAGTTGGCGGAGAAGCCGCCCGATACGCCGGCGAACGCCGCGGCGATTCCCGCCAGCGGATGACGGCCGGCGGCGTAGAAGATAACGCCGCCCAGCGGTATGACGAGCACGTAGCCCGCATCGACCGCCGAGTGCGAAACGATACCGACGAGAATGACCATCGGCGTCAACAGCTTCGCCGGCGTTACGTTCAGCAGCGAACGGATCGCGGAGTTGATGAAGCCGGTGTGTTCCGCAACGCCGATACCGAGCATGGCAACCAGCACCACGCCGACCGGGTGGAAGTGCGAGAAGTTGGTCACCATGACCGACAGGAACTCGGTCATCGCCCTCGGTGCGAGCAGGTTGTTGACGACGAGCGGTTCGTTCGAGCGCGGGTCGATCACGCCGAACGTGACGTAGGAAAGCAACCACGACAGCACCCACACGATGAAGAGCAGTGCGATGAACAGCACCGCCGGGTCGGGGAGCTTGTTGCCGACGCGCTCGACAGTCGCGAGCATGCGTGTGGTGAGGCCGGGTTTGGTCGCTTCTTGTTGTTCTTCTGCCATTATCGTTTCCCGTCAAATCGCAAACGCGAGTTTACATGAATCCCTCGCTCGCTTGCCGCAGGGTAAAGCGGCCCGGGGTAATTCCCGGTTCCACCCGTAGGAGCGCGCCCCGGCGCGCGATCGATGCCGGGTCGCGGTTCGAGAACCGCTCCTACAGTGCGCCGGCAAACATTCGACGAAGCCTGTAGGAGCGTGCCCCGGCGCGCGATCGATGCCGGGTCGCGGCTCGAGAACCGCTCCTACAGTGCGCCGGCAAACATTCGACGAAGCCTGTAGGAGCGTGCCCTGGCGCGCGATCGATGCCGGGTCGCGGCTCGAGAACCGCTCCTACCAACCGCAGCTGCGGTCTTTGTTCTCCTCTTCCAGATATTCCATCAGCGGCGCGAAGTAGTCGATGATCGCGGTCGCGTCCATCTCGCGGGTGCCGGCGAATTCCTCGAGCGTGTCCTGCCAGGGCTGGCTTTCGCCTTTCGCGAGCAAGCCCCAGAGCCGCGCGCCGGCCTCCTTGCTGCCGTACAGCGAACAGGCCTGCAGTTCGCCGTCGTGCCCGGCGACCTCGCACAGCGAACGCTGCAGCTGGAACTGCAGGATGCGGGCAAGGAAGTAGCGGGTGTAGGAGACATTGGCGGGGATGTGGTACTTGGCGCCCGGGTCGAAGTCCGCTTCGCTGCGCTCGACCGGCGGCGTTATGCCCTGGTACTTTTCGCGCAGCTCCCACCAGGCCTGGTTGTAGTTCTCCGGCGTCACTTCGCCCGAGAAGACCTTCCAGCGCCACTCGTCGACGAGCTTCGCCCAGGGCAGCACCGCGATGCCGCGCAGCGCCATTTGCATCTGGCGGTTGATGTCGGCCTCGCGGTTGTTCTCTGCGGCCTTGATGAGGCCGACCTCGGCGAGATAGCCGGGCGTCATTGACAGCGTAACCGTGTCGCCGATTGCCTCGTGGAAGCCCGGATGTGCCGAACCGCGGAGCAGGGCCGGCTGGTCCTTGTAGGCACTCTGGTAGTAGTTGTGGCCGAGCTCGTGGTAGATCACCTTGAGTTCGTCGTAGGTCTGCTTGATGCACATCTTGATGCGCAGGTCGTTGCCGCCGTCGAGCCCCCAGGCGCTGGCGTGACAGACGACTTCGCGGTCCGCAGGCTTGGTGAACATGGAGCGTTCCCAGAACGTGTCCGGCAGCCGGTGCATACCGAGCGACACGTAGAAGCTCTCCGCCGAACGGGTCATCTCCTGCGGCGAGTAGTCCTTCTTCCTGAGCGTGGCGTCGACGTCGAAATCGGCCGCGTCCGGGTAAGGCTGCATGATGTCGTACAGGAAATCCCAGGTCTGGGCCCACATGTTGCCGAGCAGGTGAGCGGGAATCGGCTCGCCCTGCGGTACCTTGTCCTCGCCGTAGAATTCACCGAGCTTCGCGCGGACGTGGCAGTGCAGCTCGTCGTACAGCGGCTTCACCTGCTCCCAGAGACGTGTCGTTTCGGCCGCGAATGCGTCCGGGCTCATGTCGTAATTCGCGCGCCACATCTCGCCCAGATTATCGTAGCCGAGTTCCCGGGCGCCCTCGTTCGCGAGTTCGACATAGCGCTCGTACATGTCGCGCATGGGCGGCGAGATCGTTCGCCAGCCCTGCCAGGCATCCAGCAGCTCGTCGTAATCGCGGCTCGTCTGCATCAGCGCCTCGAGCTCGGGGCCGCTGAGGCAGTCGTCGCCGTTGCGGCAGTACTTGCCGGCGCCGTACATCCCCTTCATCTCGGTCGCTATCTGCGTGAGTTCGCGGCGTTTGGCGGGCTCGGACGGTGATGGCAGCGATGTGCCCAGTTTCAAAAGGTCCAGGGCCCGGCGGGTCCCGGGTGCGAGTTCCTGGTCGTCGTACTGCATGGCCTGCTTGACCGCATCGCTGTGCCAGGCGGCGTAACGCTCGCGCGCCCGCGAGTGCAGCAGCGCCGTGTCCTTGGTGATATAGGTGGCGCGGACCCAGCCCGCCGCGCCGAGCTCGCGGCCCAACTCGGCGAGTTCGTCATTGATGCGTGCGACGAACGCCTCGGCCGATTCGGCGGGCGGCGCGGCCGCCGGTTCCGTACTGGCGGCGTCGTCAGGGCCCTGCTGCGAACACGCGGTGGCGAACGACAAGAGCAGGAGACTCGCAAACGTGCGTGCGAGGTAGTTCATCGGTAATACCTTTTTGTTTCCTGGTTGATCCGTGGTTAGTGAATTCCGTGCATCCAGCGCCGGAGTAGCGGCGAAATCACGATCATGAACACGCCGACGCCGAGGCCGAACCACATCAGGAACTCGTAGAGTTCCGTGTACTTCGCCACGGCAGCCGTGAGGTCGACAACTTCGCCGCGCGGGGTGTCGATCGCCGCCATGCGGCCGATGCGGGTCGCAACGGTTTCGGACAGCGCCGTGGCGAGAAACCACGTGCCCATGCTGACGCCGACGACGTTCGGAATCGACAGCTTCGTGACGGCGGACAGGCCCACCGGCGAGAGGCAAAGTTCACCCGTCGTGTGCAGCAGATAGGCGAGCACCAGCCAGATCATCGCGATGTGGCCGGTTTCGTCCGGAAACTGCGCGCCCAGCACGAGCGCGCCGAAACCCAGCCCGGCCTGGACAATGCCGAGGCCGAACTTGACGGGTGTCGAGGGCTCGAGGTTGCGCTTGGCCAGCCATACCCAGAGCGCCGCGAACGGTATCGCGAGCAGCATGATGAAGCCGGCGTTCAGAGAGCCGAACTGGGCCGCCGTGAACGTGATGCCGAGCGCCTCGCGATCGACGACGCGATCGGCGTAGAAGGTCATGGAACCGGCCGACTGCTCGAACAGTGCCCAGAAGACGACCGTCGAGAGAATGAGGATCATCAGCACGACCGTACGGCCGAATTCCTCGGAGTTGTGGGTCATGAAGCCATAAATCACGAATCCCACGATCAGGATGATCGCTCCGTACAGCACATACTCGGCCAGCGCTTCGCTGCCGGGCAGGAAATGCAGATTCACCAGCACGGCATAGCATCCGGCCGCAATGGCGATGCCGGCGATGGCGAACGCGGCGCGATTGTTCGAGTGGGTCTTGTCGTGAATCATCGAGTAGAGGATGAGGCCGACAATCGCGATGATCAGGAAGACGTTCTGCGACGCCAGCACTACGTGCTCGTGCTGTACGAGCCACCAGAGCAGGCCGAGGACGGGCAGGCTAAATACGTAAATCCCCTGCTCGACATTCAGTGGACCGAAGAACGGCTTCTTGAGTTTTTCCGGGTCCGCCGGTTCCGCGTGTCCGCGCAGGTATTTCTGGCCGTACATGAACGTGAACAGCCCGAAGATCATGCCGATGCCGGCGGCGCCGAAGCCGTACTTCCAGCCGAAGGTCTCGCCGAGCCAGCCGCACAGAAGCGTCGCCGTGAACGAGCCGATGTTGATGCCCATGTAGAAAATGGTGAACCCGGAATCGCGGCGCGGGTCGTCACGTCCGTAGAGTTTGCCCACGATGGTCGAGATGTTCGGCTTCAGGTAGCCGACGCCCATCACGATGAGGGCCAGCGCGAAGTAGAAGACCTTGAGCGCGGCGGTGTCGCGGATAGTGATGTCCTGGGTCAGGACGGTGCCGGCTGCAAGCACCTGGCCCGACGCAAGGGTCAGGTCCTCGATGAGCCGGGTGCCGGTGGCATAGAACACGGCCTGGTAGCCTTCGACGGCCATGAGGATATGGCCGAGCGACAGCAGGATACCGCCGAACAGCACGGACTTGCGCATGCCGAGGTAGCGGTCCGCGATCAGGCCGCCGATCAGCGGCAACGCGTAGACCAGCCCGGCGTACGCGCCGAGGACGTCGAGGCCCATCTGGTCGGTGAAGAGGTGATACTTGGTCAGGTACAGGACCAGGAGGTATTTCATTCCGTAGAATGAAAACCGCTCCCAGAGCTCGGTCGTGAAACAGACGTACAGGCCCTTCGGATGGCCCCAGAGTTCGTCGTCCCGCGAATAGCCCTCTGCCGTGGTCGTGGCGGAGTCACTCATCAGGTATCCCCCGTTTGCTGCAGGCCCGCTGTGCGCGGGCCGAAAGGCTATGCATTAAACATCATTACGGTCGACATGGGAAATCGCTATTGGTTTCAGCTAATTAGCGTCTTCCGTGGCGGCCTCGGCGGCGTCCCGGCGGCGCTTGCGCCTGAAGATCTTCGACATAATGATGCCGAGCTCGTACAGCAGGTACACCGGCACCGCCAGGAGCGTCTGGCTGATCACGTCCGGTGGCGTCAGGAACATGCCCAGGATGAACGCCGAGAGGAAGACGTATGGCCGCGCCTTGCCCAGCTTTTCGGGCGTGGTAAGGCCGGTCCACACGATCAGCACCGTGGCAACCGGCACCTCGAACGCGAGCCCGAACGCGAGGAAAATCTTGGTGATGAAGTCGAGATAGGCGGCGATGTCGGTCATCATCTCGACGCTCTGCGGCGTGACCGAGGCGAAAAATCCGAACACGAGCTCGAACACGACGAAGTACGCGAACGCGATACCGGCATAGAACAGGACGATGCTGGAGCCGAGCAGCGGGAACGCGAAGCGCTTCTCCTTCTTGTAAAGGCCCGGCGCCACGAACGCCCAGACCTGGTACAGGATGATGGGCATGGCCACGAACAAGGCGACGAAAAACGTGAGCTTGAAAGGGGTCAGCAGGGGGGAAGTCACGGCCGTGGCGATCATCTTCTGCCCCGGCAGGACCTCGACGAGCGGCTTCGACGCGATGACGAAGATCTTCTGTGAGAACGGCAGCAGGAGGACGAACACGCCAATGACTGCAATCGAGATCTTGACCAGGCGCGTACGCAGCTCCATGAGATGGGAAAGGAGCGTTCCCTCCGCGAGTGGTTCTTCCTGCGCTTCCTCGTCCTTGTTGCCGGGTTCGTCGCTCACGCCGGTTTCTCTTTCGCCTGTTCTTCAGCGTCCCCCTCGTCGTCCGGCGGTGCTTCGCTGTCGTCGTCCGGCTGCACTTCGCTTTCGACAGGCTCGACCGCTTCATCGACTTTCATGTCCGCCACGGAGGGTCCGGCATCCTTGTCGTGCAACGGTGAATACGTATCGTCGTCGCGGGGTACATGGGCCGCCGCGGGGCCGATCGTAAGGTCGTCTTTCAGCTCGTCGCCGAGGTTTTTCAGATTCTTGAAGTTGTCGTCGAGATCCAGCTCGTCTTCGAGCTGGCGCTTCATGACGCGGGTCATCCGCCGCGCCTGCCCTATCCAGGTGCCGAGTTGATTGGCGACTTTCGGCAAGCGCTGGGGACCGAGCACGACCAGCCCGATCATGAACAGAATCACGAGTTCGAAAAAGCCGACGCCGGACATGGGGTAGGGTCAATCAGCTGTTTTTGCGGGGCTCGTCGACTGGCGTGTTTTCGAAGTTGGCGTCTTCCTTTGAGTCGTCCTGGAGCTGATCTTTTTCTTCTTCCGCGTCTTTCATCGCACCACGAAAACCCTTCACTGCACTTCCCAGGTCGGAACCCAGTGTACGCAGACGCTTCGTACCGAAAATGGCAAGTACGATGACCAGGATGATCAATAGCTGTGGCCAGCTAATGTTGGCAAACATCCGATACTCCCGGGGCAGAGCCCCTAAATCCTCTCAAAGGCCCGGTCAAAACCGGGCGCGCATTATGTTCATGATACCGATGAATTGGCAATAAAACCGTACCAATATCACGTATTGCGGACCCTCACGACTCGAGCCAGAACGTCACCGGCCCCTCGTTTACGAGCGCAACCTGCATGTCCGCGCCGAACCGTCCCGTCTCGACAATTTCGAGGCGCTCCCGGCAGATGGCGACCAGCCGCCGGAAGTACGCTTCGCCCTTCTCGGGGGGCGCCGCCCGCGTGAAGCTGGCCCGCGTGCCCTTCTTCGTGTCGGCAGCCAGCGTGAATTGCGGCACGAGCAGCAGGCCCCCGCCCTCGTCGAGGAGACTCCGGTTCATGCGTCCATCCGTATCGGGAAAGACCCTGTAGGACAGAATTCGTTCCGCAAGGCGGGCCACGTCGTGCTCGCCGTCATCGCGGTCCACCGCGACCAGCACGAGCAGGCCGCGGCCGATCTCCCCGACGGTCTCGCCGCCGACCCCGACCCTGGCGCTGCTGACGCGTTGAAGCAAACCGATCATTTGTGCGCTATCCCCATAGTTTTCCGACGCTCCGGCTGTTTATTAATGCATCAACCAGTAACAAAGGCCATAGCCTCTCAGGCATCGTGGGACATTGTCGACACCGGCCGGCGGGCACGCGGGCCCCGGCGTTTCCGGGCGCCAGGCGTGTCGGGTGGCCATGGACGGCGTCCCGGTGTCCGCCTCGTCGGCCGGCCCAGGGAAGGACGGGTCCCGATCGCGAGATTGGGGCCCACTTCTTGTGTTTTTTAAACCCAATGAAATAGAGTTTTTCCCACTAAGAGTACCTACCACCATTCCGTGGTATTTACGTGCTCTACAAGGCATAAAAAACACTGTCCAGTGGGACCGATCCTCCTGCTGGCCCTCCAGGAGAAGTGCGCCGTATTGGCGTGGCCGGGGATCGCCACATACACTAGCGGCTGATTTCACCTGCCGCGCGGTATAAGCGATGAAAAGACGACAGTTTGTGGGCGGCCTGGCGGCTGCGGCCGGCCTGGCGGCGTGCTCGGAGCAGGGCGACGGCCGCGCAGCACCGGCATCGCGTTCGGGCGAGACCTTCGAATGGTCCATCGCGACCTCGTGGCCGCCGAAATACCCGGGCCTCGGTATCGCCGTAAACAACCTTGCACAGCGCATCGAGGCTGCGTCGGGCGGGCGGCTGAAGCTCAAGGTTTACGCGGCCGGTGAGTTGGTGCCGGCCTTCGAGGCCTTCGATGCGGCAAGCCGCGGTACCGTCGAGATGGGCCACGACGCGGCCTATTACCACAAGGGCAAGGTACCCGCGGCGCAGTTCATGACCGCCATCCCCTTCGGCATGACCTTCATGGAAATGAATGCGTGGCTGTACTACGGCGGAGGCTTAAATCTCTGGCGCGAGCTGTACGAGCCGTTCAACCTCGTGCCGTTTCCCTGCGGCAATACCGGCGTGCAGATGGGCGGCTGGTTCAACAAGGAGATCAATTCTGTTGCGGACCTGAAGGGGCTCAAGATGCGCATACCGGGGCTCGGCGGCGAGGTTTTCCGCCGTGCCGGCGGCACGCCGGTGACGCTGCCGGTGTCGGAAATCTTCACCTCCCTGCAGACCGGCGCGATCGATGCGACGGAGTGGGTCGGCCCATACAACGACATTACGAGCGGCTTCCACACCGTCGCCCGGTACTACTACTACCCCGGCTGGCAGGAGCCCGCGCCCGCGTTACAGGCCTACGTCAACCGGGAGGCCTGGGACTCGCTGCCGCCGGACCTGCAGGCCATCATCGAGATTTCCTGCCAGGCCGTCACCACGGACATGCAGGCCGAATACGCGCACGGCAACGCGGTGGCGCTGGAGCAGCTCATGGCCAACCCGGACGTCGAACTGCGGCAGTTTCCCGATGACGTCCTGCAGCACCTGAAGACGATCGCGCAGGAAATCGTGGAGGAGATGGCCGCCGACGATCCGATGGCGGCGAAAATCTACCGGTCGTGGTCGTCGTTTCTCGCTCAATCGATTCCGAATTCGCGTATCACCGAGCAGGCGTTTCTCGCGACCCGGCGCTGATCTCAGCAGCGATTATCGTGCCACGATCATCGCGGGCCAGGGCCCGCTCCTACAGCGCCTGTAGGAGCGGGCCCTGGCCCGCGAACAGACTCAATTGCCGTAGATCTGGCCGGGCAGCCAGGTGACCAGGCCGGGAAACAGCGCGAGCAACATCAGGGCGCCGAGCTGTATCAGGACAAACGGTATTACGCCGCGGTAGATCTGCTGCGTGGTAACCGACGGCGGCGCCACGCCGCGCAGGTAAAACAGTGCGAACCCGAAAGGCGGCGTCAGGAACGACGTCTGCAGGTTGATCGCAATCATCACGCCGAGCCACACCGGGTCGAGCCCCATGGCCAGCAGCACCGGCCCGACGATCGGCACTACCACGAACGTGATCTCGATAAAGTCGAGCACGAAGCCCAGCAGGAACATCACCAGCATCACGAGCATGACGGCGCCGGCGACGCCGCCCGGCAGCGATGCAAGAATCGCGTGCACACCGTCGTCGCCGCCGAAGCCGCGAAATACGAGCGAGAAGACCGAGGCCCCGATCAGTATCAGGAACACCATGCTGCTGATCTTCAACGTGGCCTGCATGATGTCGCGCAGGCGCGAGAGCCCGATCTCGCGCCGCGCGAGCGCCAGCAGCAGCGCCCCCATGCCGCCGACGCCGGCGGCCTCCGTCGGCGTTGCGAGCCCGACGAGGATCGAGCCGAGCACGGCGAATATCAGCAGCAGCGGCGGTAACAGCGCGCGCAGGATCTGCAGGAAAGAGACGCTGTCCTCCTCGCCGCGGTCGTACGCCGGCATCAGCGCGGGCCTGAAGAATGCCACCCCGAGCAGGTAAAGAACGTAGAGGACCACGAGCAGGAGCCCCGGAATCAGCGCACCCGCAAACAGGTCGCCGACCGACACCGTTTTTGGCGAAAAGATGCCCGATTCGAGCTGCGCCTGCTGGTAGGCACTCGACATCACGTCACCGAGCATCACGAGGATGATCGACGGCGGGATGATCTGGCCCAGTGTCCCGGAGGCACAGATCGTGCCGGTCGCGACCTCGGGTGAATATCCGCGGCGCAGCATCGTCGGCAGCGACAGCAGGCCCATGGTGACCACGGTAGCGCCGACGATGCCGGTGCTGGCTGCCAGCAACATGCCAACCAGTGTCACCGAAAAGCCCAGTCCTCCGCGCAGGCTGCCGAACAGGCCGGACATGGCTTCCAGTAAATCCTCGGCAATTCGGGAGCGTTCCAGCATTACGCCCATGAAGACGAACAGCGGCACCGCCATCAGGGTCGGGTTGATCATGATGCCGTACACGCGGCTTGGCAGTGCGTGCAGGAACACCGGGTCGAAAGTGCCGGCCCATTCACCGGCAAAGGCGAAGATCAATGCCGTCCCGGCCAGCGTGAAAGCCACCGGGTAGCCGATTAGCAGGCACGCGAATACGGTACCGAACATCCACAG
>Ga0316190_10000113_pt1 | contig 48521 bp, 45 predicted proteins | sample Eddworburrow2_MG_FD_204929 | JGI IMG/M metagenome (GOLD analysis project Ga0316190, IMG submission 204929) | Coastal sediment microbial communities from Maine, United States - Eddy worm burrow 2 | ecosystem: Environmental > Aquatic > Marine > Coastal > Sediment | place: USA: Maine | collected...
GCTGCGACCCCACGACTGGACGGAGCCAACCATGACAGACCGCGCTGAGCAATCGCGGAGGGAGTTGATCGACCGGCTCGGTCTCGACTCGATGATCGCCACCGATCCCCTGGCGGTGACCTGTACCGTCAAGACCTCACCCGAGACCGTCTGGATGGCGATCGAACGGAGCGGCAACCTCACCGACATCCATCCGTTCTGTGCGGAGAACCCCGTCGAGCGATGGCCCGGCGAGGACGGTCGCGACGAGGTCCACTATTACAGTGGGCTCGTGTACGAGCGCGACGTTCTCACCTGGCGCGAGGGTTTGGGTTATGACCTGGCAGTAGGGCCGCCGGCGGGCAAGCTGGCCATCGCTCGGTGGCTCATCGAGCCCCTGGCCGACAACCGCTGTGACTTCACTATCGAGGTCACCTCGTTCGCGCGGGCCGACGTCCCGGCCGAGCGACGAGAGGCCTACATCTCCGAGGTGATCCGCCGTCAGATCCCGCCATATCTCAACGGTGTGGTGCGCGGGGTGGCCCATTTCGCCGAGACCGGCGAGCCAGTTCGTCGCAACCAGTTCGGCGCCCACCCGATCTACTCACCGGGGTGAGCGCTGCCATCAGCCGGTGATCTGGCCCCACCCGCCGTGCGCGTAGCCCTGGTGGATGCGCATCATGGCTCAGTTCATTCTTCGGTGGTTGCCTGTAGGCCGAGCACGCCCGGGTTCATCCGATGGTCGGGGTCGACGATCGCCTTGATGCGGTCGAGGAGGTCTCCCGTTGAGGGGTCGAGGCGGTCTCGGTACCGGTAGCGGCGACCGATCTGGAAGTGCCCCCCACCGAGCTCGGCGAACAGCTCGACGAGATCGGATCGGAACCCCTCGACGAATGCTTCCACGTCGGGGTCGGCGGTGTACGTCGGATACCGGGCGAGCTTGGCCTCCTCGAGCGGGATCGAGACGGTCGACGAAGACGCCTTGCCCACCCCCGAAATTGCGGCGTCGGAGCCGTGCCTGCTCGGTGGTGGGCACATCCTGGCTCCGGCCGGTTGGCCAACCGCCATATCACCCGGTGGCACGCCGCCGAGTGCTGGGGGCCGCGGGTCGCTTCTTGACCCGGAGACCGCGGTCGAGGAGGTGAAGGGGCTGCTGATCAGATTGCGCGTCACCTTCGAGCTGGCCAGTAACGACGAGGAACGGGCGGGCATCCTCGCGGCGATCGAGGCGAGACGGGATGATCTCGAGCTGGTCATCGAGGCGGAGAGCTCCCTCAACGAGAAGGGCGCGCCTCGGATCGAGAACACCGAACGCAAGATCGGGGCCCTCGACGACGCCCGGGACCGGATGCTCAGCCGGCCGGCATGAGGCTAACGTCCGGCTGATGACCACCGATCCGGCGTACCGGCGATTCGTCTCCTATATCGACCGGTCCCGTGACTACTACGCGGCCCAGGGTTTTGCGCGCGCCTACCGCTGGGCTCGTCCCGAGGAGCCACCGGTCCTGTCCCAGCTCGCGGCTCCGCTGGCGGAGATGCGGATCGGTGTGGTCACGTCGGCGTTTCCGCTCCCGCCCACCGGCGAGGAGGCCCCGGTCGAGGTTCCGTATGCCGCGGCGGTCGAGCCGCTGCCGACGGGTGGTTTCACCGCAGACGACAACCGGGACCGGGCGGCGGCGCCGGTGACCGAGCGCGAGTCGTACCTGCCGCTGGCTCGGCTCGGGGAGCTGGCTGTTGCCGGCCGATTCGGAGAGCTGGCGCCACGGTTCTACGGTGTGCCCTTCGACTACTCCCAACGGCGCACCGTCGAGCGTGATGCACCGGCGGTGCTGGAGTTCCTGCGAGCCGACGGCGTCGACGCGGTCCTCGCGGTGCCCCACTGCCCGGTGTGCCACCAGAGCGTGGCGCTGGTGGCCCGGTATCTGGAGGCCAACGGGGTCCCGACCGTCGTCGTCGGTTCGGCGCGCGACATTGTCGAGGAGATCGGTGTGCCCCGATTCTTGTTCGTCGACCTTCCGCTCGGTTATCCGACCGGCCGCCCTGGCGCGGTGGACCAGCAACGCTCCATCTGTGCTCAGGCGCTCGATCTGCTGGAGGGAGCCTGTGCGCCGCGCACGACGGTGCACGCTCGGGCAGAGTGGGGCGACGAGACATGGCGCAGCGAGTACATGCGGACCGATGACACCACCCGCGCCACCCTGGCCGACGCCGGCGAACGGCGGCGTCAGGACCAGCACCGGGCCCGCGCCGAGGGTCGCACCCGGTCGGACTGATCCCGCCACTGCCCGCGGGACCAGCAGAGGGCAACAACACGGCTGGTGGCACCCAACTCCCGACACCGCACCACTCACGGCTGGTCTTGATCCCGCCACTGCCCGCGGGGTCAGGTGATTTCGTGGCCGTTGGGGTGGTAGGTGTGCCAGGTGCCGGTGGGGTCTCGCCAGGTTCGGAAGCCGTGGGTCGATTTCCAGCGGTTGTGGAACCGGTCCAAGGGTCCGGCAATTGTCCTGGTCGGTGAGGCCATCGTGTTGCCAGTCGGTGGAGTGGTCGATCTGGTGGTGGGCCCCGGTTTGGTCGCATCCGACTCACCCACAGCGGAGGTGAGCCAACAAGGCGGCGTCGCGGGCGCCGCCGGTGAACAGGCGGGCGCGGCGCCCGAGGTTGATGATCACCCCCTGAGCGTTGAGCACGACCCGTCGGACATGACCGGTCACCGCTGTCGCGAAGGCGTCCGCGGGGTCGATGCCATGGCCTTGGAGGGTGGAACAGCGCCGATGACGATGATTGACCGGCCCGCTCGTGTCGACGGGTGATCCGGCGTTGGCGTTGGCGTCTCCGAAGTGACGATCGAGAGCATGCCCGGACTGCCGTCCAGACGAAGCGGTGACTCGACCGGAGGGTGAGCAATCTCCGTGGTGCTCGGCGGGGTCACGATCGTTGTCGCCGGGCTCTGGCGCCGCTGCTCCGCCGTCGTCCGCGACCGTGACGTTGATCTCGACCGGCACTTCGCGTGCCGAGCCGTTTGTCACGACGGTCGAGCGTCGGGAGATGGAAACCACGCCCTGCACTCTGCGGGATGCTGAGGTGATGAGGGCGGAGAACAGCTGATGATTAGATGATGATCAACCTATGATTGCTGCATACGGTTAGGGGAGACCGGGTTCTTCGTTCGTAAGGGGGATGTCTGGACCATATCGAGGAGCCGAACGCGAGACCCCACCGGGCATTTCGGCCGCGGGGCCCGCTCGATGCCGCGACGGTCTGCGACAGGATACGTCGTTCTGTTCGTCTCCAAGAACAAGCGAGTGGCCGCCCGGACCTGCCCCACCGATGCGGTCTCGGGGCTCAGCGCAACTCGATCCGCAGGTCCCGCTCGATGCGTTTGGTGCCGGGAGGAACCGATGCGGTGATGGTGACGTCGACATCGGCGGTAGCACCCAAGAGCGTGGCGTCGATCGCGATCGAATAGGGGTGGTCGGCATCGAAAGCGAACTCGGGGCCGACGGTCTGGGTGATCGCTCCAGCGGTGATCTCCACCTGTGTCGTGGGCGTGTCGGTCCGCACCGCAGCGGCGTCGACATTCGCCAGCCCGGCGTCGCCGCCGTGGCGAATCGATACCGTCGTGCCGACGGGGATGGTGGGACCGTTGACCCGTGTGAGCCAACGGGTCGTGGGATCGCCCGGTGGGGTCGGGACGGTCAGGACCATCGGAGCTCCGGCCACAGACGGCACCTCTTCGAGCTCGCAGCCGAAGGAGATAGCGGTCACCGTGGGGGTTGCCGTGCGGTCGGTCGTCTCGAGGACGGCGCGCACCACGAGGTAGCGATCGCCGTCGTGTCGGTAGTCGATCGGGTCGGCCGTGGGATCGTAGAACGTCGTCTCGGTGCCGTCTGGTCCGATGAAGGGGCCGGCCGTCGCCGTCGCTGGATCGGGACCCGAGCTGAGCTGGAACTTGACCGAGGTGCCGGCCGGGAGATCGGCCGTGGCCTCGAGCAGCCCGAAGACTCCGTTGGTCGTGGTGTCGATCACCCCACTGGTCCAGGTGCCGTTGTCCTCATACTCCTCATTGACGTCCTCGCGCTCGCCGGCCGTGAGCGTCGGTTCGCTGAGCGGCCGCTGTCGGTGCGCCTTCATACCGAACAGGTTCGTCTCGTCGTCGGTGGCGCGGTCCTCGTAGTAGGCGTAGAAGGGCGAGCCGTCGACCGAGCGGATGATCGTGCCGGCAGGCGGATTGCCGCCGATCCAGGCGTGGCCGGGATGTCCAGCAGGTGCGTTCGAGCAGACCACCTGGCCGAATCCCACCAGCTCGATGACCGTGCCCGGCGTGGGGCAGGCGAAGGCGACGTATTGGGCCTCGGTGGGCAAGGCATAGGTGGCCGACAGGAGATCCTCGGGTTGGAACATCGTGGACTCCAGCCCGTCCCGGTCAGCCTGCTGGAGCGCTCCGGTGGGTCCGGTCATCCCTGTCACTCGCGCCGCGGTTCCGTTGCCGTTGCTGTCCGCCGCATCGTAGTAGTCGGTGAAGGACCCGGCGGCCGCACCGGCGATGTTGCTCACGTTGCCATCGCTCCAGAAGATGGTCGCGTCGGAGCCGGCGTCGGTGAAACCGACATGGACGTGGCGGCCGCGGACCCCGTACAGGTCGGCCCCGGTGAACGGTGACACCACGAGCCCGTCGTGGTTCTGGGTGGAGGCGTGGGTGACGATGATCGGCGTGTCGTTGAGCACCTCGATCAGGCCCGATCGATTCGCGCCGATGTCAGCGGTGACGACCAGCGTGCCGCCCGCTTGGGTGACCGCGCCGCGCCAGATCTGATCGCGGCCGTTGAGGATGCGAACGTCCGCGTCACCGAACGGTGACTTCAGCGACCAACGCTGGTTCCCTCGGTTGGTCGGGAAGACGAAACGGGTGCCGGCGAAGCTGATCGGCACCACCGAGTCGGTCGCGTCCCCGCGGCCCCGGGCGGCGAGCGGGCCGGTCGAGGCGACCGTCGCGTGCTGGTCGACGCCGTTGAAGATGGCCACCTGCCCGGCGTCGATGTTCTGGGTGACACCACCCACGGTGATCGTGTTGTCGTCCACGAAGCTGACGACGTCGAGCCGACCACCGTTCCCGGCACCGGTGTAGGACCGCGAGGCCGTGTGATAGTGGGTTCGGGGGGCGTCATAGGTGAAGACCGACGCCTCGTCCGACACGCTCGCGGCGTCAGGGTTGTTCCAGTACAGACAGACCCGGCTCTCGCCGACCGGAACGGCGTCGAGCTGCACCCAGACGGCGGTCTCGGCGTCGCCGACCGGTCCCTCCACCCACACCGGGAGCTCGGTGTCGTCGTCGGCGGCCAGGGCGCGCACGTCCGCCCCGTCGGGCTGGATACGGCCCTCTGCGAGATCTTCGGTGGTGTCGAGCACCAGTCGGACCGCGTATTCCTCGAGCGCTTCGGCCCGCGGTCCTGCGTTGTCGACGGTCCAACAGCGGCGGGTACGCCAGTCGGTGTCCCACCGCGACCCCGGTGCCAATTGCAGGGCGCCGGTCGTCGGATTCTCGCGGGTGTCGTCATGTTCGCCGTTCGCCCAGTCGTCGGCGTCGAGGGTGTGGGTCCGGCCCGAACCGTAGTCGTAGATTTCGACACTGTCGGTTGACGACACGTTCGCTTCGAGATGGTTGTCGATGCGCATCGATGCGATGGCGGGAACGGTGAGTACGCCGAATGCCATCAGAGCGACACCGGCAAAGGCGCGGGTCCGGAGCCAGCGACGATTCATTGGTGTACCTCCACCATCTGCATCACGAACGGCTCTGTCTCTCACGGCGCAGGTACCCCGTGGGTAGCGTGGGCGATCCAATTGACCGCACCTAGAGCCGCGCTGGCGTCTGCGCCGCTCCAGACGACCAGAGCCCCCCTCACCGCCTCTCCGGCCGGGAGGGTGACCCAGCCGGTCGCATCGTTGCCGATAGCGCCGCCGGCCTCGATCGAGATGGGGTTCTGGTCCCATTGGGTTGGATCGTCGAGCTCGTGGCTCGGCGTCGCCGGGGTGGGTGGGGCCGTCGTCGGGTCGGCGTCGCTATGGGGCACCGTCGACAGGTGGATCCGGGCGGTTCGGTCGGTCCAGTCGCCGGCGGCCTCGCCCGACTGAAGGCGCAGGTTCAGATCGACATCGCAGTCGTTCACATAACGGATGACATCGCTATAGATCACCCGATCGCCGACCATGCCGATCACGTCGACGAGCTCCTCGCGCGACTGGACGCCGTCCTGGTCGACGGTGTTCACCGTGTTGTCAAACCCGAGGTCGAGGCCGTAGGCACCGACGTCGGCGCCGCTCTGCTTGTGGAAGCAGGCTGCGACGGTATCGATCTCGGTCTCGATGTAGTTCTCGACCAGTACGGACCCCAGCGCCGGTGTGGCGGTCAATGACAGAGCCCCGGCGAGAACTGCCATCGCCCGGGCTCGCCGTGAGGCGCTTCGCTTTCTGGGTCTCATCCGGTCCGATACTCCCGCCCTGCGCCCGCGCCGACCGGTACCGAGTAGGAGTGTCCAATGGTCCAAGGCGAACACGAGGCACGCGCACCGCCACCGGAAGGTCGAGTCACGCCGAGTGCTTTCACTACCAATACAACGTCAGACTCTCGGCCGGGCTGAAGGAACCCGGACAGGCAAAGTCCCCAGCGAGGCTCTGGAGAACGCCGATCGGAAGGGCCGGAGCCGGTCAGCGCTCGAGCCCGGCCAGGCGCTCCAGGTACGTCGCGATCAGTGTCTCGCGGGTAAGGCCCTGGTCGTAGGCCGGCGAGGTGACCAGCTCGGCACGATCGATGGTGATGACCACGGAGCGGGCCATCCGATCTACCCGCCGGCACGCAAGCACGGGATCGCCGATCGCGACATCTTCCATGCAGTGGACCATGCCATGGCCGTCGGGGAACAAGACGATGCCAAGGTGCTGTACCTGGGACCTGACCGTGCCGGGAACCTCCTCGAAGTTGTCTCGGTCGCCCGTGACGATGTGAACAGAGATTGTGATCCACGCCGTGGCCATGCGAGCCAAATACAAGCCGTTTCTCCACGGTGAAGGAGTTGACGATGCCTGACAAGATGTCCCACGGTCGCAGCAAGACCGGTGTCGAGCTCCGCGACGAGGTTCTCGATCAGATGGCCACCGAAGCCGAGGACGGCCTGGACACATCCAGGCTCCGGCGGCGGCCGGGGCGACCGGCAATGGGCTCGGGGCCAGCCGACTCGTTTCCCGTACGTTTGGATCCCGAGCTTCGTCAAGCGCTCGACCGCCGAGCCGTGACCGACGACACTACCGCGTCCGACATCGTCCGCACCGCGCTTCGCCGCTACCTCGAGGCGAGCTGACCAACCGCTCCCGACCATGACTCGGAGACACCCCTAACGACACCACCAACGCTTCCTTCGACGAGCGCACAGCCGGCATTCTGCGACGCCGCACACCAGCGAGCGGGGCCGCCTCCGGATGCGCGATAGCGTCCGCCGGCCCAGCGAGACGACAACATGTGAGGGCTCGGTTGTGCTCACGGTGGCGAGCGGAGCCGCAGGAGCCGACCACCCGCGAGCCAAACTACGTTGTTGAAATTGCAGCGACTGTGCGCCTGAGCGAACCATTTGCGAACCCTGAGTGGGCAGATTGGGTTTCTGCGCTTGCTACTCGCCCGGAGGATGTGGGGCGAGTCGCAGGTTTGGGATGCCTCTGAAGATGGCGTCTTCGGAGACGAGATCAAGTCGTAGCGCAGTGGCCGCGATCCAACGATCGGCTTCGTGAATCTTTTGGCCGAGGCCGTGCCCGTTGTGTTCGCAGTCAGCTCGGAGTTTCGCGCCGCGACGGATCAGGTCGTCATCGGGCTGGACCACGACGAACTGTGCCAGGTCACGCTCCAGTGCCCTGCGCCGGAAGTCGCCCCATCGGGCCCGAAGTGCGCCGTAGCGCATTTCGGTGATCGTCACGAAAGAGACGAGGACCGATCGATCGGCGACAACTGACCGGTACCGAGCTGCGAGCACCGGATCGCGTGCGGCGTTGATCATGGCCGAGACGATCATGTGTCCACGACGACCGGATCGGTCTCGTTGTTGTCACCGTTCAGCGAGTGCCTCGATGAAGGCGGTCGATTCCTTGTCGGTCAGTCCATCGAGGATGAGGTCCTCCGAGCGAACGCGCATCGTCGGTCAGGTTTCAAACAACGACTTTCAGGCCCATGAGCTGTGTACCTCCGAGAACACTACTTGAACCACCCGGAACCGCGATCTGCCCTGGTCAGCGACTTTCGGTCCTGATCCCCGACCGCAGTCTGTGCTGTAGAGAACGCCGGGCGCCGTCGGACAGCGCTGCTGGTCTTCTCCGCCGGAATCGAACGCTGGGTACGATGGGTAGATGGCGTTCGAACGCGTTTCGGTTGATGCCGCGAAGATGGGCGGTGTGCCGTGCATCCGTCAGCTTCGGTTCCCGGTGGCGTCGGTGGTTGCGATGGTGGCCGATGGTATGTCGACGGAAGAGATTCTGTTCGAACATCCTGATCTGGAAGCCGAAGACATCGCCGAAGCTCTCCGTTATGCCGCTTTGGCGGTTCAAGAGCGAGAGCTTCCGCTTCGCCGTCCGGCTTGAGGTTCCTGCTCGATCAGAACCAGCCACCGCAGTTGGCGATGCTGCTCGCTGACGCAGGACACGACGCTGTGCATGCGCGGGATCGTGGCCTTCAGACCGCGCCTGACGACGAGATCATGGCCGTGGCGCTTGCGCAGGACCGTGTCGTCGTGTCCGCTGACACCGATTTCGGAGAACTCTGGGCGGTAAGCAACGCGGCCGGACCATCGATCCTGCTTCTCCGCCGGCAGGACCATCGGCGTGCAGCGGAAATCGCGGCGTTGATTCTCCTGAATATTGACGAAGTCGCTGGAGACCTTGATGCGGGTGCAGTGGTGGTCTTCGATGACGAGCGAATCAGGATCCGGCGCTTGCCGATGAACCCAGACTGAGACTTTGTCCATCTGGAGCCCTAGTAGCCGACAAACGAACATCGGCCCGCCGAACTGGCGTAGAAATTCGAGTAACGGACACGGCTGTGGGGGGCCGTTGTCAGACCTATAACGTCAGTGCGCGAGGAGGGACTTGAACCCTCACGTCCTTGCGGACACAGGAACCTGAATCCTGCGCGTCTGCCAATTCCGCCACTCGCGCGAGTGGTTCTGGAAAGGGTAGCGCAAGACGGGCGACGTGCAGGATCCAGGTCGGGATTTGGGCGACGGGTCTGTGCGTGGCCGGGTCGACGACCGGTGGGCCGGTGGCGGCGAAGGTATTCTCAGGGGTTGTGGTATTGAAGGCTTTCGAGGGGCGCTTGGAGAACCTGGTCGAAGGGGCCTTTGCGCGCGTTTTTCGTACCGGGCTGCGGCCCGTGGAGCTCGGGCGGCGCCTGGTGCGGGAGATGGACGACCATCGCTCGGTCGGGGTGCAGGGGCGCCAGCTTTCCCCCAATCATTTTCTGGTCGTTCTCGGCCCCGATGACTCCTCGCGGTTCGCCGACATCCAAGAGGCCTTGGCGCGCGAACTGGCCGAGGCGGCCCGAGAACACGCACGGGCCGAGGGGTATGGCTTCCTCGGCCCGGTCGAGGTGCAGATGGGGGTCGACCCGCGGCTGCGGACCGGTTCGTATCGCATCGAGGCCAAGATGAAAGAAGGCGAGGGTGGAGTTCGGCCCGGCTCGCTCGCCCTGCCCGGTAACGAGCGGTTCATCCTCGGAGACGACGTCATTACCATCGGCCGATTGCCGGAGTGCTCGGTCCAGCTGAGCGATCCGAACGTCAGTCGCCAGCACGCCGAGATCCATCCATCGGAAACCGGGTTCATTCTGGTCGATCTCGGCTCGACGAACGGCTGCAAGATCAATGGTGTGCGCATCAATCGCCAGATCCTGCGCGATGGCGATCGAGTCACCATGGGCAACAGTAGCCTGACCTTCTACGCCTCCTGATCGCGCTGATTCCCCTGGCCCGGTCGGTTCGTCGCCGCCCCTCCCGTGGGTCCCTTGGCCTATCTCAGGGCCTATGCCCCGCCTGTGCCCTTGCGGTCGGTAGGATTCCAGGACCGTGCCCGAGCAACTCCTGACGATCCTCAAGCTCTGCTTGCTCGTCTTGCTTTACCTGTTCTTCCTTCGTGTCCTGCGGGCTGTCTGGGCTGAGGTGAACGGGCCGAAGATGGTCGAGACCCCCGCTCGTCGCGCCCGACGCCGGTCCCGGCCTCGCGTCTCGCGGTCCGGCACCGGTGCGGGCGGGTTGCGACTCGTCGAGCCTGTGGACCAGGCGGGACGCCACTACCCGCTCGCCGATGAACTGACCGTCGGCCGGGCGGCCGGCTGCCATATCACCCTCGACGACACCTATATCTCCCAGCTTCACGCCCGGGTCTATTCCCGCGACGGCCAGGTCTTCGTCGAGGATCTGGGTTCGACCAATGGGACCTATCTCAACCGGTCCAAGGTGGACGGGCCGACACCGGTCGGACAGGGTGATCACATCCAGGTCGGTTCAACCGTCATGGAGCTCACATGAGACCGGTGGTGGCGAAATGATCGCGTTCGCGTGGGGTGAAGACTCCAACGTCGGCCGGGTACGCCAGGTGAATCAGGATCGGGCCCTGGCCACGACCCAACTCGCCGCGGTGGCGGACGGCATGGGGGGTCACCTAGGTGGGGAGGTCGCGGCCGAGATCGCCATCCGGACTCTCGAACAGCAGATCACCAGTCCGAGCCTTGACGCCCTCGTCGCCGGGGTCGTCTCCGCCAACACCAGGATCCACGAGCGGTCGGCGCAGGACGAGAACCTCCACGGGATGGGTACCACCGTTTGTGCGATAGCCCCGATTGGTGATGCGCCCGGCGGCCCTCAAATCGCCCTCGTCAATGTTGGCGATTCCAGGGTCTACCGGTTGGAGGAAAGGGGCCTGGTTCAGCTCACCGAAGATCACAGCCTGGTGGCCGAGATGGTCCGACAGGGTCGGCTCAGTCCCGAAGAGGCCATCGATCACCCTCAACGAAACATCCTGACCCGAGCGCTCGGGACCGACACCCAAGTCGAGGTGGACAGCTGGTTCTATCCCGCCGCCGTCGGGGAGCGTTACCTGTTGTGCAGCGACGGCCTGTTCAACGAGGTCACGTCCAGCGGCATGGCCGAGGCACTCAGCACGACGCCCGACCCGAATGAGGCCGCGCGCAAGCTGGTGAGCATGGCCAACGCGAACGGTGGCCGAGACAACATCACCTGTGTGGTCGCCGACGTGGTCGAGGATCATGCGGGGTCGCCACCGGGTGGCACCGCGGTGCGGTCAGGTGCGCGCCGCACCCTCACCGATACCCGCGATGTGGCGGTGGCCGAACGCCGCGACGCCCGGCGTAGCCGGCAATCCGAACCCGCACCGGGTCCCGGCCCCGGTATGGGAACGGGACCGGACGAGCCTCGAGCCCGTCGCTTCACTTGGGGGGTGGTGATGTTCTCGCTGGCCCTGCTCACCGTGGTGGGTATCGCCGGGCTCGCCGTCGTGAAGTTCAGCGATACCGGATTCTTCGTCGATACCGACCCGACGGGCGAGCAGGTGGTGATCTACCAGGGGCGCCGCGACGGCTTCCTCTGGTTCGAACCCGACGTGGTGGATGAGACCGATGTCCGCCTCGCGGATCTCACCGCCGCCGACCAAAACTTGATCGAGACCTCCGGCGAGCTGGCCACCCTTCAGGAAGCACAGGACCTCGTCGAGCGGGTCGAGCAAAACGCGCGCAAGCCGCCATCTCGGACCGAGCGACCCTCGACCACGACGGTCCCCACCGGTGTGAACGAGACCGGAAGGCTGGTGAGGGACGACGACGGGCCGAGCGACCTCGACCCGAACTAATGGGTGGGCTCAGGCGCAACACCGAGCTCGGTCTCATCTTGCTCGCCACGGTCATAACCGGGGGGACCTACGTCCTCGCCTCGCTCGGTTCGACCAACTCCGTGCCGGCCGACATCGGTACCTTCCTCGGGTTGGTGCTCGCCCTACTGGTCGTGGCTCATATCGCCACCCGCCGATTGGCGCCCAACGCCGACGGTCTCCTGTTGCCGTTGGCCGGTCTGCTCAATGGGCTCGGCTATGTCTTCATCGCCCGGGTCGACAATGTCAGCTGTTGGCCGCCCTGGGACCCCCCTGGCGACAGCAACTGTCTCGCCGGCCTTCAGGCCACGTGGACCTTGCTTGGCATCGTGGGTTTCGTGGGCACGCTTCTGGTGGTGCGACGCACCCGGATGCTCGAGCGCTACCGGTACACCGCCGCGCTGGCCGGGCTGCTTCTCCTGCTCCTGCCCCTGGCGCCTGTCATCGGCCGGGAGATCAATGGCTCACGGATCTGGGTCAGCTTCGGGCCGGTCAATTTCCAACCCGGCGAGTTCGCAAAAATTGCCTTGGCGGTGTTCTTTGCCGGGTATCTGATCGAAAAGCGGGAGCTGCTCGCCGTCGCCAGTTTTCGGGTCGGCCCCCTCATGCTGCCGGACCCGAAACACCTCGGTCCTGTCGTTGTGGCCTGGGCGGCCTCGGTGCTCGTCATGGTTTTCGAGCGCGATCTCGGCTCGTCGTTGCTCTTTTTCACGCTCTTCATGGTGCTGCTCTGGGTGGCGACTGAGCGGGTGGCGTATCTCGTGGTCGGCTCGTCATTGTTCGCCGGTGGCGCATGGCTGGCTTGGATGCGTTTCTCCCATGTGCAACGCCGGGTCGATGTGTGGATCAACCCCTGGGAGGACCCGAAAGACGCCGGCTTCCAGATCCTGGAGGCCGCATTTTCGCTGGCCAGCGGGGGCATCACCGGAACTGGCCCGGGCCTGGGCGATCCCGGGAAGATCCCGAAAGCGGAGACCGATTTCATCTTCGCGGTGATCGGTGAGGAGCTCGGGTTGCTCGGCGCGAGCGCGGTCATCATCGCGTTCGTGCTCATGGTCGGCGCGGGGCTTCGCATAGCGATACGGGCCGAGGACGGTTTCGAGAAGCTGCTCGCCACGGGCCTCACCACCTTGTTGGGCGTTCAGTCCTTCATCATCATCGGCGGCGTCATTCGGCTGCTTCCCCTCACCGGCGTCACCCTGCCGTTCGTGTCCTACGGCGGCTCGTCGCTCGTGGCGAACTATGTCCTGTTGGCCTTGCTGTTGCGGGTGTCGGATGAGACCTCGAAGCGGGTGGCTCGCCAAGCGTCATGGGCCGGTTCCGGGTACGCCGAAGAGGACGCGGACGTGTCGGTGTGAATCGCCAGATCGCCAGGCTCGGGACGGTGCTGCTCGTCTGCTATGCCGCGCTGTTCGTTCAGCTCAACCGGGTGCAGGTCTTCGGTGCGCAGGCACTGAACGACAATCCGGTCAACTCCCGCGCAGTTCAGGGCGACTACGACCGCGCCCGGGGGACGATCTCCACCGCTGACGGTGTGATCGTGGCCCAATCGGACATGGTGGAGGGCCGTTTCGAGCATCTGCGCCGCTACCCAGAGGGGGACTTGTACTCCCACACGGTCGGGCATCTGTCGTTCGCGTTTGGGTCCACCGGGGTGGAGCGGGTGTATCACGACCAGCTGGCCGGAACCGCCGACTCCCAGGAGTTTCGCGAGGTGTCGGACCTCTTCATCGAGCGGGACACGACCGCGGATGTCACGCTTACCCTCCGTCACGACGTCCAACAAGCGGCCCGGTCCGCGCTGGCCGCGACAGGGGGCACCGGTTCGGTGGTGGCGGTCGACCCGAGGTCGGGCGCCATTCTCGCCTTCTGGAGTGCCCCTTCCTATGACCCCAATCCGCTTTCCGGCCACGACCTTGATCTGGCGAGGGCCGACTGGAACGCGCTCAACGCCGATCCCGACAAGCCGTCCCAGGCCAAGATGTACCAGGAACGGTTCTTTCCAGGTTCGACGTTCAAGGTGATCACGGCGGCCGCGGCCTTGGAGCTCGACCGGGTCAGCCCGACCGAACCGGTCATAGAACCCGCAAACCAGTACGTGCCGCCGGCGAGCACCCGTCCCATCCGGAACTTCGGCGGGTCGACCTGTGGCGGCGACCTGATCGAGCTATTGAGGGTCTCATGCAATACTGGCTTTGCGCAGATCGGGGCGGAACTGGTCGGCCCTGAGGTGCTGGTGGCCACCGCCGAGCGATTCGGCTTCAACGATCGGGTACCCATCGATCTACCCGCGCCGGCCCGCTCGAATATGCCGACCGACTACGGGGATCGCCTGTCGGGCGATGGTGGCCCGGGCACGGTTTATGAGAACTCCGCCCGGCTGGCCCAGGTGGCGATCGGCCAGAATGATGTGTCGGCCACCCCGCTCCAGATGGCGATGGTGGCCTCCGCCATCGCCAACGACGGACTGTTGCGCGAACCACGGGTCGTCGCCGAGATCCGTGACGCGGAGGGCCAACTGCTCGAGTCGAATGCGGGCGGAGCCACCTGGCGCCGGGCGATCAGCGCGGCGACGTCGGACGTCCTACGTCAGGCGATGATCGGGGTGGTGGACAACGGCACGGCCAGTCGCCTCGCGGTCGAGGGCTTTGAGGTCGGGGGCAAGACCGGTACCGCGCAGATCGGTTCGGACCCCCCCACCTCGCATGCCTGGATCATTGGTTTCGCCGGCCCTTCCGGCGGCCCCGCTGAGGTGGCGGTGGCGGTGTTGGTCGAGGCTCAGAACGGTGTGAGCGAGCAAACTGGAGGCACGGTTGCCGCGCCTGTTGCCCGCGCGGTACTCGAAGCGGCTCTGCTCGGTTCGGGGGCCGGGTGATGGCGACTTATCGAGGCGGGCGTGTTTCGCCTCGGGTGATCTATCCAAACCGACGACGAGAACTATGGTGGAGACTGTCATGACCCAGCAGACCCCCGTGGTCATCAACGATCGCTACGAGCTCCACAAACAGATCGCTCGAGGCGGCATGGCCGAGGTATTCCTCGCCCGTGACCTTCTCTTGAACCGCCCTGTGGCGGTAAAGATCCTGTTTCCGGAATTCGCGGCCGACGAATCGTTCGTTGAACGATTCCGACGCGAAGCGCAGTCGGCGGCCAACCTCACTCATCCCAATATCGTCGCCGTTTACGATTGGGGAGCGTTCGAAGAGACGTACTACATCGTGATGGAGTACGTGGAGGGCCGTACTCTCGCGGATCTGCTCCGCTCGGAGGGGACATTGCACCCGAACCGGGCCTCCGACGTCGCGACCGATATCGCGGGGGCGCTGTTCTTCGCCCATCGCAATGGTGTGGTCCATCGCGATATCAAGCCGGGCAATGTCATCATGACGCCGACCGGTCAGCTCAAAGTGACCGACTTCGGTATCGCGCGAGCGATGGGATCCACCGCTTCGGACAACCTGACCAAGAGCGGTGCGGTGATGGGCACCGCCACCTACTTCTCGCCCGAGCAGGCCCAGGGGAAGGCCGTCGACCCCCGCAGCGATCTGTACTCGCTCGGTGTGGTTCTCTACGAGATGCTCACCGGGACCCCGCCGTTTCGCGGTGACACGCCGGTCGCCATCGCATACAAACATGTCAAGGAGACCCCACCGACCGTGCGGTCGGTGAACCCCTCAGTTCCCCACGAGCTCGAGTCGATCACCCAGAAGCTGCTGGCCAAGAATCCCACCAACCGATATCCCTCCGCGGAGGATCTCAGGCGAGACCTGCGCCGGTACCGCGAGGGCCAGCCGGTGACCGCTGAACCCCTGATGGCTCCGCCCGAGGCGCAAGCCGTGGCCGACGCCCCGGTGGCCGACGCCACCAGGGTGGGTATCGGTGCCGGCGCCGATGCCACCCAGGCCATGAACGTCGCTCACAACCACCAGCCCACCCAGATGTACGGGGAGGTACAGCCCTACGAGGCGCCGCGACGCACGGGGGTGTTCCTCGGTGTCCTCGTCATCATGTTGGCCCTGCTCGGGTTCTTGCTGTTCCTGTTCGCCCAGGAGCTCGGAATCGGCCAGGCGGACGAGCCCTCGGTGGTCCAAGTCGAAGTGCTCGATGTGGTCGGCCAGACCGAAGAGATCGCGACCGCGACCCTCAGAGGCGCGGGGTTCGACGTTGCAGTGGTGTACGAGGAAAACGACCTGCAGCCCGCCGGTATGGTCGTGCAACAGGACCCGGCCGCGTTGGCCATCAGGGATCGTGGCGACACGGTGACCCTCACAGTGAGTTCAACAGAGGCCTTGTTGAGCGTGCCGAGCGTTATCGGTATGCAAGAGGTGGATGCCTCTCGGGTGTTGCGCGACGCCGGATTCGAGGTGCGCCCCCGGCGACAGCCCGACGATGTGATTCCCGAAGACGAGGTCATCGATCAAGTTCCCCCGCCGGGCTCCGAGGTTCCCGAGGGCGAGGAGATCACGCTGACTGTCTCGCTCGGTTCGGAACGGGTCACTATCCCGGTCGTAGCCGGCAAGACCATCGAGCAGGCCTTTTCCGATCTGAGTCGGGAAGGGTTCTTCCCGAGCGCCGAACGGGAGAAGTCCGCCGAGCAGCCGCTGGATCTCGTGGTGCGCACGGACCCGCCCGCGGGCACCGAGGCCGATCCTGATTCGGTCGTGGTGGTGTTCCTGTCCGACGGGCCTCCGGTACTCAACCTGCCCAATGTGAAAGATCAGACCGCCGATGTGGCCCAAGCCAATCTCGCGGCGGCCAATCTGGCGGTCACGATCAACTATGTCGAGCTCAGGGCGGGCGATCCCCGGATAGGTCGGGTGCTGAGCCAGAACCCGCGGGCCGGAACCCAAGTGGAGGAGCTGGCCACGGTCATCCTGGATATCGGCAAGCTCGAAGAGGGCAGCAACACCACCCAAAAGCCTGACGAGACAACGACGACGAGCCCACCCACCACGGAGGCTCCTGCCCCCACCACGACCGTGGCCCCGCCCCCGGAAGAAAACGACGGGGACGACCAGTAGATCTTTCGAGGGCCTGTGTTGTTCAGTGCCCTGTGTTGGTCAATGTAATGTGTGGAGGTAGGCGGCGAGGCCGTCTTCGTCGTTGGTGAGCGCGACCTCGTCGGCGGCGGCTTTCACCCGGGGGTGTGCTTGGCCCATGGCTACTCCCGTACCGGCCCACGCCAGCATGGCCAGGTCGTTGAGGCCATCCCCGACCGCCACCACATTGTGGCGGTGGATGTCGAGATGGTCGGCCAACCATGCCAGACCCGTGTGCTTACCGGCCCGCGGCGGCACGATCTCGACCATCTGGGGCATGCCAGTGTGGGCCAGCTCAAAACCGTCGTGTGACCCGAGGCTTCTTGACACCCGGTCAAACCAGGCATCGACATCGCTCGCGTGCTGGGGGTGGTGAACGATGAGGTCGCGGATGTCGGGTCCTTGGCGACCCGCATCGAACAGGACCGAGATGATGTCGTCGACCTCTTCGACCACGCCGACATCTGTCGGCATGACCGCGGTGATCGCAGGTTCGCCGATCAGCCGGCCCCCGAGCCCGGCGCCGATGGCCACGCCGGGCACGTTCTGGCGGAGGGTGCGAACGATGCGTACCGCAGTGGCGGCCTCGAGGGTGAAGGTCAACAGCTCGTGTCCGTCGGCTCGGAACACCTCGATTCCGTTGACACACAGCGCGTAGTCGATGGAAGGCAGGTCGTTGAGCAGGTCCGTGATCGCGTGCCAATCACGCCCGGTGGCCAGGGCCAGTACGGCGCCTGCGTGGCGCGCGGCGTCGAGCGCTTCGATGGTCCGTCCGGCGAGGGTGTGATCGGACCTCAAGAGGGTTCCGTCGATGTCGGTGGCGATCAGGCGACCGGCGAGGGGTCCCGCTCGTGGCAGGAGAGGTCGCGTCACGCCCGGCCGATGCCGCGTCACACCCGATCGAGAAACGTCTTGAGCATGTCATGGCCGCTGTTGGTGAGGACGGACTCGGGGTGGAACTGCACCCCTTCCACGTCGTGCTCGCGGTGCCGAAGGCCCATGATCAGGCCGTCGGGGGTCTGTGCGGTGATCTCCAGCGAGTCCGGCACACTGTCGGGAGCCACCATCAGAGAGTGGTAGCGGGTGGCTTCCAGCGGGTTTGGCAGCCCGGCAAAAAGGCCCTTGCCGGCGTGGGTGATGGGCGAGGTTTTTCCGTGCACGATCTCGGGGGCTCGCACGATCTCCCCGCCGTAGACCTGGCCGATGCACTGCAGGCCGAGACACACCCCGAGAATGGGCCGGCGACCGGCCCACGTCTCGATGACCTGGTTGGATAGTCCGGCGTCGTCGGGCCGGCCGGGGCCAGGGCTGATGAGAATGGCATCAGGATTGAGCTTTTCGATCGCCTCCAGGTCGATCTGGTCATGACGGTGCACCACGGGGGTGGCCCCGAGTTCTCCCAGGTATTGCACGAGGATGTAGACGAACGAATCGTAGTTGTCGAGAACGAGCACCCGGCGGGACGACATGACAGCAGCGTAGTGGTCCGTGCTGGGTGGCTTTCGCCTATTTGTGGGTCGAAGCCGGGGGTTGCCAGGCGGGTCGGCGCGACGATCAGTCGCCCCGAAAGTCCAGGTCGGGAACAACGCGATCGGTGATTTCCCTGGCGGCTTGCCGGAGTTCCTCCGGGGTCGGACGACCGACGAAATACCAGCCGTTGAAGATGTGGCTGATGGTCAGATCGGGGAGCAGAGCAAAAGTGAATGGAACGGGCAATGGCCCGTGGGTTGAGTCGGTGGACTCGCTGATCCCCAGAGCGTTGGTCAGCTCACGATCCTCGTCGCTGAGGAAACGGAAGCGGGCCCCGAGGCCGGCTTTGAACGCCTCGAGCACCCGGGGCGGGTCGACGGAGACGGCGGCCACTTGCTGGTAGGACACGTTGGTTGATTCTGAGAACTGGACCAGTTCTCGCAGCTGAAGCTGTCATTTCGGTCACCAAGGGCCGCGAAAGAATGCCAGGAACAAGGGTTGGCCCTTGGTCAGCTCAGAGATCGAAACCTCGTTGTTGCGATCGTCTCGGCGGATGAGGTCGGGGAACGTGTCCCCGACTTGGTATCGCAGTGCCATCTTCGGCCTCCGGGGCGGGTCGGAGTGGGGTGCCACGAACCTACCCCAACCAGCCCGGGCTGCTCAGCCCCGGTCGGGACGACCGCTCAGCCCGGTCGGGAGGACCGCTCAGCCCGGTCGGGACGACCGCTCAGCCCCGGTCGGGAGGACCGCTCAGCCCGGTCGGGAGGACCGCTCAGCCCCGGTCGGGAGGACCGCTCAGCCCGGTCGGGAGGACCGCTCAGCCCCGGTCGGGACGACCGCTCAAAATGAGTGGTTGGAGCATTTCGGTGGTCTTCGGTGCTGTGGATGGTGAACAAGGCGGGTATCTTGGGACCGTGGCGAAGCCGACCAAGCGCAAGGTGCCGGGGAAGGGTCCTACCCCTAAAGGGGGCGGTCGACCTGCCGGTGGACGGGTGACCGAAAAGGGCACTCGTCCTGTTGATCACACGCATATCCCGTCGACGGTTGCCGACGTCGGCACACGGCCGCCGAGCCCGATGTGGGTGCCGGTGCTCATGTTCGGCCTTTTTGCGGTTGGTTCGCTGGTCATCTTCCTCAACTATGTGGGGTTGTTGCCGGGTGCCGCCTCGAACTGGTATCTCCTCGGGGGCTTGGGCTTGATCCTGGCTGGCATCATCACTGCCACCCAGTACCGCTAGAGGAACTGGACCGCCCGGGCGGGCGTGATGAGAGTCGATCCTGACCCGGATCGGCCTTCGGTTTGGCGCGTTGACCGAGTTGCTTTACGCTCATGCGTCGGCCACCAACATATATTTGTGCACCACGTTGAGTAGCTTCGACCGCCCAGTGAATTATTGATACCGCAATTTGTGGTCAAACTGGGATAAATGACCTACGTGATACACAATATGTGCTAATGTCGTCCCCAGCCTGTGGACAACTCTGGGCATAGCGCGCGGTCTGCCTCACAGGTTGTGACCATCGCCCTTGGGTCATCGATCCGATCGGTCGGCGCCATGCCGGTGGGCCCGCTTCGAGCCAGGACCGGCGCCTACTCATCAACCGGAGTGACGAGTTCCATGTCTTCCAGACAATGGCGCGGCGGTTCGGGAATCTCGTCATTCGCGGTGGTCATTCGCACTTCCGTGCCACAGATCGAACAGCGAAATCCGATCTTGACGCGGCGCAACTCACCCGCCGGCGGAGCGGCGGGGACTGGTCGGGCGAAGCTGCCGAGAATGGCGAACCCGACGCGGAAGATGGCGTACCCGGTGACCAAAGCACCGAGCACGGACACCGCGGAGCGGTCCTGGAAGCCGATGAGATAGATCCCCAGGGCTACCAGACCGGTCAGCACCATCCTTCGTCGCCGTCGCTTCTGATCGCCCCTGGTGGTGGCCGGCTCGTCGCTCACGGCTCGTTGCGCCCAACGGCGGTCACCGGTGTTCTCAAGCCCACGCGCTCATCCCAGTCGTTCGATGATGGTGGCGTTGGCTGTGCCGCCGAGCTCACCCATGGTCTGTAAACCGAACCGACCGCCTGACCGTTCCAGCTCGCCCACGAGAGTAGCGAGCAATCGGATGCCCGCACTGCCGAGGGGTTGTCCGAGGGCTATGGCGCCGCCGTTCACGTTCACCCGATCGATATCGGCATGATGGGCATCGTGCCAGGCCAGCACGGATACCGCGAAAGTCTCGTCGACCTCGAAGCGATCGATGTCGTCGAGAGCGAGTCCGGCCGTGTCGAGTACTTTCGCCGTCGCCGGAATCGAGCCCGGTACTGGGGAGATGGGGTCGGTGGCGGCCACCGATGTTGCGACGAGCCGGGCCCGGGGGGTGAGTTCGAGCCGGCGGGCGGTGGTCTCCGAGGTGATCAAGACGGCCGCCGCTCCGTCCGCCATAGGCGCGGAGTTGCCCGCGGTGACCGTGCCGTCCGAACTGAACAGCGGCTTGAGGGCGGCCAGAGCTTCGGTCGTCGGCGCGCCGATTTCCTCGTCGGCGGTGAGTATCTGCTCGGTTTCGATCACCCTTCCGCTGTCTCGGTCGAACCAGCGCCGGTGTATCGGGATGATCTCGCGGTCGAAGCGACCCTCATCTCTGGCCCGTGCCGCCCTCCGATGGCTGCGCAGGCCGAAGTCATCCAGTTGCTCGCGGCCGAGGCCCAATGCTTCGGCTGTCCGCTCGGCCGCCACGCCTTGGGGAAGAAGGCCGCCGTCGGCCCCAAAACGGGCGGTCATCGCTGGGCCGAATGGTCTACCAGCATCTTTGACCAGCGCGGCGATCCCCATCGGCACCACGCTCATCATCTCGATCCCGGCGGCGATGACGAGGTCGTACGCGCCGGCCACGACCCCTTGGGTTGCGAAATGCACCGCCTGTTGTGACGAACCGCTCTGGCGTTCGATCGTGGTGGCCGGGACGCTCGGGGGGAAATTCGCGGCCAACACCGCGCTACGGCCGATGTTCATCGATTGGGCGCCCACCTGGTTCACGCAACCCATGATCACGTCGTCGATCCGGGCGGGATCGATGTTGTTTCGGTCGATGAGCGCGCGCATCGACCTGGCCGCCAGGTCGCTCGGGTGCCAGCCGGACAGGGCCCCATTGCGCCGGCCGTTCGCGGTCCTGACGACGTCGATGATGACCGCATCCTCGCCGCGCATGCCCACAGTGTGACAGCCGGTCCGCTCCTGGGGCGACCCTGCTCCTCACGACCCGCGGTTTGCCAACCGGGTCGCCACAAAGAATCCTTGGCCGAAGGTGCCGACGATCGCTCGCCCGGGAGTATGGGGATCGAAAGCCACGGCGGACACGCGGCGCATGGTCAGGCCCTCGTTGGCTTCGTTCCAGGTCAGCCCCCCGTCGGTGGAGCGCAGGACTCCGAACGACAAGATCTCGTCGTGAAAGGGGTGATCGTTTCCGACGAGCAGAAGATGGTCGGAATCCGAGGGGTCGACGGCGACCTCATAGGCGAAAGGGTCCGTGGTGAGTTGGGTCCACTCGCCATCCCGATAGCGGAACAAGCCGCCATTCGGGGCCCGCCACGCGGTGGCATACACCGTGGCGCTCGCCGCGTCGTAGGTCACCCGCGACGCCGATGAGGGTCCACCCAGAGCGATGAGTGTCTTGCCACGATCAGTGCTCTGATACACCCCGGCCGTTCCGGCGATGTAGACGATCGACGGATCGACCGGATCGGCGCCGATGTCGGTGAGACCCAGTCCGGGTTCGAGCACCGACCAGCGGGCTCCGCCATCCGTCGAGAGGTGCAACCCCCCGCCGATGGCGGCCAATACCCGGTCGGGCTGATCCGCGAAGGCGTGTATGGCGTAGTCGTCGCCGGTCCATTGGTACCGGTCGGGGAGACCGGCCGCCGCGCCATACGACGCGCTCCAAGTCGAGCCCCCGTCGTCGGAGCGCACGATCCCGTTGAACACGCCGGCTTGGCCCAACAGCACATAGAGCCGCTCGCCGTCAGCTCCTGCCACGGTCGCCGCGTACGCGCCGCCCCAAGGGTCGTGACCGGCGACCGGGCGCGTCCACCGGGTGAGATCGTCCCGGCTGACTATCGGGTTACCGCCGTCGAAGCCAAGCAGCATCACTTCACCGGTCCGATGGGGGTTGAACAGAACGTCGGTGGCCACCAGCCCTGACCAACCCCGGCCGACGAAGCCACCATCTGTCACGGGGCTGCTCGTCAGGTCCTCCCAGCTCGAACCGCCATCATGACTGCGCAGAACAGACTCGGCCGAACCGATCATCACATCGTTCGGGTCGGTGGGATTGACCGCCAGGGCTTCGGCGGTTGCCGTGCTCTGGTAGGCCATGGCCGGCCGGTTGTCCTCGCTTAGCACCTGGGTCCAACGTCGCCCGCCGTCTCGGGAACGGAACAAGGAGTTCACGCCCCACGACACATCTGCGGTGTACACGACGTCGGGATCGGATGGGGCGACGGCGACCGTCACGTAGGTCGCGGTGAGGTTGGGGTCATCGCCGACCTGCTCGTTGAGCCCCGAACCCGACGCCCATGTCCGCCCACCGTCGTCGGATCGGAGAACGTCCCCCGCTCGCGGGCTGGTCGGATCGGTGCCGTTCCCTAGCGCCAGCCACACCACCAACGGATCCGAAGGATGCGCGGCCAGACCGCGGGTGTCCTGATGTGGCAGCCCGGTGTCGACTCGTTCCCAGGTGGCGCCCCCGTCGGTCGAGGCGAACACCCCGGTGTCGAGGACGCTGACGAGAAGGGTCGAACCATCGGCCAGATAGGTGGCGTCCACGATGTTTCGACCGCTGGCGATGGTCGAAATCCGCGCCCAGCTCTCACCGGCATCCGTCGACTCCCAGACCGCCCCAAAAGAGGGGTCGTCGGGGCTCTCCCATTCGCGATGAGAGCCCCCGAATGCGAGCAGCCGGTCTGGAGTAGCGGGATCGTGGAGCACGATCTCCACCGCAGCGCTGTATGAACCCGTCGCAACCGGGGGAAACCCGCTTCGCTGTGGTGCCCAGCTGACTCCGCCGTCGTCGGAACGGTAAGGGCCGCTCATCGTGCCCGCCCAGTAGAGGTCCGGCCGGTTCGGGTCGGCGGTAATCTGGCCGATCTCGTGGCTGGCGAACCCGGTGCCCGGGCGCCAGGTGTCCCCACCGTCCTCGGACACCGCCACGCCCAGCAGGTCGCCGCCAGCGAGTAGCCGCTGCGGATTCCGAGGATCGATCAACACATCGGTTACCCGACCTCCGACACCGGGCTCGAGTAGCGGCGTCCACCTCGGGGCCGGCTCGGGGCCGGTGGGCGTGGTGACCGAACCGGTGTCCGATGCTGCGGGCCCGATGGTCGGAATGGCGCGATCGGAGACCCCTTCATCGTCGTCCGCGCCTTCGACGCCCGAACAGCTGGACGTCGCCAACACCACCAACGCGGTGAACGCCACCAGCGCGGTCAACAACCACCGGCTCGGCTTGCCACACACCGTTGCATCATGCCGTACGCGGCCGCGAAGCGGCGGTTCGATCGGTAACGTCTCGACCAGCAGAACCCGACCGATCCAATCGATGTGAAAGGGGCCCGACGTGGCCTGGGATTTCGAGACTGAACCCGCGTTCGAGGCAAAGCTCGCGTGGATGCGAGCGTTCGTCCGAGAGGAGGTCATCCCGCTGGAAGGCCTTCCCGCGGAGACCCAAAAAGACATACCGCGTCTCGATGCCATCACGGCGCCCCTGAAAGAGGAGGTCCGCAAACAGGGTCTGTGGGCGATGCATCTCCCGCCGGAGCTGGGGGGAGGCGGGCTGGGCCAACTCCAGCTTGGGCTGATGAACGAGATCCTCGGTACCACCACCTTCGCACCCCGCATTTTTGGCACCAACGCGCCCGACACCGGGAACGCTGAACTGTTGTCGCTCGGAGCTACCGAGGACCAGAAACGGGACTGGATGGAGCCCCTACTCGCAGGCAAGTATCGCTCAGCGTTCTCCATGACCGAACCGGATACCCCGGGCTCCGATCCCACCCAGCTCAAGACCTCGGCGGTTCGCGACGGGGGAGAATGGGTGATCGACGGCCGGAAATGGTTCACGTCGAACGGGTCGAGTGCCGACTTCTTGTTGGCCATGGTGGTCACCAACCCGGACGTCCATCCGTACCAGGGTTCTTCGATGTTCATCGTGCCGACCGATACCCCGGGCCTCAAGATCGTTCGGGATGTGGCGGTCATGGATCACCCCGACCATGTGACGGGTGAACCCGGAGGGCACAGCGAGGTGCGCTACGAGAGCGTTCGGGTTCCCCACGCCAACCTGGTCGGTGGCGATCAGGGGATCGGTCAAGGGTTCGCACTGGCCCAGAAGCGACTCGGCCCAGGCCGCATCCACCACGCCATGCGCTGGCTGGGCCAGTCCCGACGGGCTTTCGACATGATGTGCGAGAGGGCGGTCAGCCGATTTGCCCACGGCTCCTACCTGGCCGAAAAGCAGATGGTCCAAGATTGGATCGCCACCTCCGAAGCTGAGATGCGGGCGGCCAAGCTCCTCACCCTTCAGGCCGCATGGCATATGGACAAACACGGAGCTGCGGCCTCGCGCGTGGAGATCGGCATCATCAAGTTCTGGGGAGCTCAGGTGCTGTTCAACGTGATCGACCGGGCCATCCAGACCCACGGAGCGCTGGGCTTCTCCACAGACATGCCACTCGAGGCCATGTACCGGCGGGCTCGGGCGGCGCGCATCTATGACGGACCCGACGAGGTTCACAAGGTGACGGTGGCGCGCAAGACCTTGAAGAACTACTCCGCGGTGCCCGACATCCCCACCGAACATATTGAGAACCGCCGCGCCGCGGCTCAGGCCAAATTCGCTGATGCGCTGGACGCCTACGCCGCGAACATGCCTATCTGAGCGCGAGGAGCCGGACCGGAGAGCGGCCTTTGCCCCGGTCCGGCGGTGGCGGTTGTCGCTGAACCGCTATGTATCCACCGAACCGTTACGGAATCCAGAGGTGTTCGGTGCCCATCAGGGGGGATGCGGTGGTGGCGTAGGCCGCGAAGTCGTCGGGTTCGAGTACGGCACCTTGAGCCCGGATGGCGTCGACATTGTCGTACCAGAGCTCCGCGATGCCGGCGAAGGGCCCTCGTTCCACATCGTTCTGCTGGGTGACGACATAGCGCAGCGCACCGTCGGTCTGTTCCATTGACTTGGCCACCAGTGGGGCATGTACGTCAAGCCAGTACGCCCGGGTCTCGTCAGGGTCGGCCCCCGGGCGCATTGCGACGGGATAGACCATCTTGACCGCACCTTCCGGTCGCGGCCCGTCGACGATGACATGTTCGGTCGAATCCATCCGGACAAAATCGTCGGTGAGTGACACGAACCCGTCGTTGGCCACCGGCTCCGGCGCGTTCTTGAACACCCGTGGCCCGCGCTCGTGATCGGCAAACCAGAGCACCGCCATGCCATCGAAGGGGGTGTCGTCGCGCTGGCGAAAGATCGTCACCGAATAGTGGTCCGGCCTCATATGGTCCCGGACTCCGGGCGCGTGTTCGTTGAGCCAGTGAGCGGCGAGCTGATCATGGCTCACCCCGTCAGTCCGCTTGACCAGAAACACCATCTTCAGCATCGATTCGATCCCCTCGTCGGTCCGATTGGTTGGGCGTGGACAGCATGGCATCGACCATACGGGTGCGCCCGCCAAACACGGCCGCTTCCCCCCCGGGCCGGCTCAGCGGCCCGTTTCGCGGGCCCGCAGGGCCAGAGCACAGCCCGAAAGTTCACTTTCGAACCGAATGACTTAGGATCTCGGGATCGGGGGCACCACGCCACCGATCGGGAACGGCATTGGGGGTCGAAGCGACGGTGAGTACGTCAACTGCGCTGTCTCACATCCGCATCTGCGATTTCACGGGGCAATTGGCGGGAGCCGGGGCCACCCGGTTCCTCGCCAGCTTCGGTGCGCAGGTCATCCGGATCGAGGATCCGACCAATCGGGGGCGCTGGGACATTCTGCGCGGCTCGCCCCCCTTCATCCACGGCGAACGGGGCAACGAAGCCGGCGCAGGATTCAACAACCACAATGTCGAGAAACTTGGCATCACGTTGAACCTGAAGACCGACCGGGGTCGAGAGCTCCTGACCGAGTTGGTGAAGCAGTGCGATGTCGTCTCGGAGAACTTCGCGTCGGGGGTCATGAAGCGGCTCGGCTTCCACTACGACGACCTGGTGAAGATCAAACCCGACATCATCTATGTGTCGAATTGTGGTTTCGGCCACACGGGCCCCTATGTCGATTTCAAGTCGTGGGGTCCGATCGTGCAAGCGGTCTCCGGGCTGACGATGACCTCAGGTCTGGCCGACCAACCTCCCGCCGGTTGGGGGTACTCCTACATGGACCACACCGGTGGCTACTACATGGCGATGGGAATCCTGGGTGCGCTGGTTCACAAGATGAATACTGGTGAAGGCCAGTGGGTCGACATGTCCTGCACCGAGGCCGGTGCCGCGCTGCACGGCACGGCCATTCTCGACCACTCGGTGAACGGGCGGCCGATGCGCCGCGAAGGTTCACCCGACAGCAACCGGAGCTCGGGGCCCGCCATGGCCCCCCATGGGGTATACCCCGCCCTCGGTGACGACGAGTGGGTGGCGATCGCCTGTCGTGATGACCGGGACTGGGCGGCGCTGGCGGGCGTTGTCGACGCTCCGTGGGCGAATGAGGACCGATTTGTGTATCTGGTCGGCCGGTTGGCTGAACAGGATGCCCTGGACGCCCTGGTCGGTGAGTGGACCGCGACATTGCCCAGAGCCCAGGTGGCCGCCGCCCTTCAGGCGGTCGGTGTGCCCGCCTCGACCGTGGCTCGCCAACCCGAACGAATGGACGAGGACCCGAACAACGCGGCGTGGGGGCTGTTCCCGACCGCCACCCACACCCAGCTCGGGGAGGTGAGGGTCGACGGGAACCCGGTCCATCTCAGCGAGACCGACTGGGACATCTCCGCGGGCGCCCCCTGTTTGGGGGAGCACAACGATCAGGTCTACGGGGAGATCCTCGGCCTGTCCAACACCGAGATCGACGAGCTGCGCGCCGAAGGGGTCATCTGATGCCGAAATCAGAAACCGTCACCGCTACCCCTGCCCCCGATCTCTCTGCGCCGGGACCGCTCGCGGGTACCAAGGTCGTGGAACTGGCATCGGATCAGGGGGCCTACGCCGGAAAGCTTCTGGCCGACATGGGTGCCGATGTCCTCCTGGTCGAGCCGCCGGGAGGACATCGGTCCCGCTGGTACGGGCCGTTCGCTGATGACATCGAAGACCCTGAACAGAGCCTGTGGTGGTGGCATTACCAGACGTCGAAGAGAGCCATAACCCTCGATCTCGAGCTGGAGGCGGATCAGCAACGCCTCCGGGAACTGGTAGCGGAGGCCGACGTGTTCTTGGAGGCCGAAGCGCCCGACCGATTGGGCTCGCTCGGCCTCGATCACCCCGACCTGCGCGCTGAACACCCGGAGCTGATCCATGTCTCGATCACCCCGTTCGGGCGCACCGGACCGCGCCGGAATGAACAGGCCACCGACCTGACCATCATGGCGGCCGGGGGACCGGTCTGGAGCTGCGGCTATGACGACCATGAGCTGGCACCCGTGCGCGGAGGCGGAAATCAGGGCTTCCACACCGGCTGCCACTTCGCGGTCATGTCGACGATGGTGGCCCTCCTGGCGCGGGGCCAGAACGGCGTGGGCCAACACATCGACGTCAACATGCACGCCGCGAGCAACGTCACCACCGAGGTCGGTAGCTACGGATGGCTGGCCGCGAACGAGCAAGTGATGCGCCAGACCGGCCGTCATGCCGCGCGGAAGCGCACCCAGGACACCCAGGTCCAGTGCGCCGACGGCGGTTGGGTCAATACTGGGGTGCCCCCGATGAAGGGGTACGAGTTCGCGGCGCTGATCGACTGGATCGATGAGCTCGGCTGGCGAGAGGACTTTCCCGAGGCCGGCGTGCTGGAGCTCGGCCGGGACTATGAGCGGATCACGGTGTCCATGATCCACGATGACGACCTGGCCGGCGAGATCTTCGGCTCCGGGCGCAAGGCCATGGTGTTCCTGGCCGGCCGGCTGAGCGCGTACGACTTCTTCATCGGAACCCAGAGCCGGGGGTTGCCGACCGGCATCGTGTATGCCCCCGAGGAGATGATGTCGGACCCGCATTTTGTGGAGCGAGGATTCCCGACCGAGGTGTTCCACGAGGAGCGGGGTCGGGCCGTCACCTACCCGGGCGCGCCGATCCGGTTCACCAAATCCCCATGGCGAATTGGGCGCCGCGCTCCGAAGTTGGGCGAGCACAATGCGGACATCCTCGGAACATGATTGCGCCGGGTCACCCACCCGTTGGCATGATGTGGCACGCCCGTGGTGTTCTGACACCTCGAGCCAGCGTTCGTTGGACCCGCAGGGTTCGAGCGGGCGGTGCGAGCGGCCTGGGGTAGGGTCGACGCTCGATAACATTTCTCGGAATCATCCAGGGGGAAAGCTGTGAGTTTGGCGATGCTGCTCGACCTACCGTCGATGATCGTTCCTGATCAGACGGTCATCGTCGACGGGGACAAGGTCCTCAATTATGCTGAGCTCCGCGCCGCGGTGGGCAAGGTTCAAGGCCTGCTCGTCGCCCGAGGGGTGGTCGACGCCAACCGGGTTGGTGTCTTCGCCACGAACTCGGCCGAAATGGTCGAGGTGTTGCTCGGTGCGGCAGCCGCAGGCGCCACGCTCGTGCCCATGAACTATCGGGCCGGCAAGGACGAAGCTGCGCACCTGCTCGTGGATTCGGGAGCGAAGGTGCTGTTCGCCGAGACCCGCTACCGCGACCTCATCGAGTCCAACAAGCCGGACTCGCTGACCGACGTCATCTATCTCGACGAGGACTATGAAGCGGCGCGCGACACCGCTGAGCCGGCCGAGATGATCACGTTCGTGGACGACGACCATCTCGGAGCTCTGCTCTACACATCGGGTACGACCAGTCTCCCGAAGGGGGTCATGCTCACGACCGGTTCGCTCAGCGGCTATGTCATGGGCACGAACGACGCGGCCGATGGGACACCGATGGGTCGTCAGCTCATGGCCGCACCGCTGTACCACATCGCGGGGATCACCTCCCTGCTCAACGCCATGTACAGCGGCCGCGAAACGGTGCTCATGCCCCAGTTCGAGTCGGGCGCGTGGCTCGAAGCCGTGCAGAAATACGGCGTCACCAATGCATTTCTCGTGCCGACGATGTTGGCCCGAGTGATCGACGACCCTGCCTTCGGGACCGCTAACCTGACCACGCTCGATTCCATCACCTATGGCGCGGCCCCCATGCCCCCGTCGGTCATCCGCAAAGCAGTGGACGTGTTCCCCGATGCCGTCTCGTTTGCCGGTGCGTATGGGCAGACCGAAACCACCTCGACGGTGGCAGTTCTCGATCCCGACGACCACCGCCTGCAAGGCACCGAGGAAGAGGTCGAGACCAAGCTGCGTCGTCTGCGTTCGGTGGGCAAGGTGCTCGACGATGTCGAGGTTCGCGTGGTCGACGAAGGCGGAAACGTCCTTCCGGTGGGCGAGGTCGGCGAGGTCCAACTGATGACCTTCCGGGCCATGGAGGGCTACTGGGGGTCCGAGGAGAAGACTCGGGTCACCGTCGATGACGAGGGCTGGGTCCACACCGGGGACATGGGATATCTCGACGAGGATGATTATCTCTTCCTGGCCGGCCGCTCCGGCGACATGATCATCCGCGGTGGTGAGAACATTGCCCCCGACGAGGTCGAAGCCGTGCTCTACGAGCATCCCGCGGTGATGGAAGCGGCCGTCGTTGGCGTGCCTGACGAGGAGTGGGGAGAACGGGTCGTGGCCGCAGTGGTCCTGCGTCAGGCCGACGGCGCCGACGAGCAAGCGCTCTTCACCCATTGCAAGGATCATCTGGCCGCGTTCAAACGGCCCGAGTCCATCACCCTTGTCGACGAGCTGCCCCGAACCTCGACGGGCAAGCTGTTGCGCCGAGACCTCATTCCCATCCTTTCCTGACCAGGAGCAGCACGTCGTCCGGGCCTCGACCGAAGGGACGGGATTTGGTGGATGAGCTGATCATCATCGGTCGAGTTCGAACCCTGGTCGGGTCGCGTCCGACCGCGGGCGGGGTCTGGGTGCGTGACGGGTTGGTGCGCGCGGTGGGGACCCCGGCCGAAGTGGTCATGGCCGCCGGCCCTAACCGGTCCGTGGAACACCGGACGTTGCCGGATCACGCCGTCGCCATGCCCGCCTTCGAAGACGCCCACCTCCATCTCCTGTCGCTGGCTGCCACGCGGCTGTCGGTCGATTGTTCTGTGGAGACCTGCGCCACCCTGGGTGAGGTGTTGCAGGCCCTGGCCATGGCGAGGCCCGTTGCCGAGGGCTGGCTGCGAGGCTGGGGGTTCGACGAAGCGTTGGTCACCGATCGCCGCTTCCCGACCCTGGCGGAGATGGACGGCGCGGTGGGTTCCCATCCGCTTGTCATCCATCACCGGACCGGACATGCCGCAGTCCTCAACTCGGCCGCGATGGCGGTCCTGGGCGCGTCGAGCCATGTGCTCGACGACCACTCACGCTCTTTGGTGAACCGGGTCCCGCGCCTCGGGTCCGAGACCCTCGCCACGGCCGTCGCGGCGTCGAGCGACGATCTGGTTCGTCACGGGGTGACGAGGATCACCGACGCCGGTCACTGGAACGGCATTGATGAGCTCCGCCTGTTGGCTGAGCTTCGGGCCGATGGCTGTATCCACCAGAGCGTGACCGCGATGGTGGAGATTGGAGCGGCCGAAAAGTTGCGGTTTGGGGCTCGGCTCGGCGACATCACCGTCGGTCCCGTCAAGATCATGCCGAGTGCCGGCCACCATGATGAGATCGCCAATGACATCGGCCGAGCGCGGCGAGCGGGGTTTCCCGTGGCGGTGCATGTCACCGATGTGGATGAACTCGAGGCCGCGCTCGACGCGATCGAGGCGCACCCGCCGGTGCTCGCGCCCTCGAGTTTCGATCGCACCGATCGGCTCGAGCATGTGTCGCTGGCTTTGCCTGAGCAGGTGGCCCGCCTCGCGGCCGTGGGGGTGGCGGTCGTGACCCAACCCTCGTTCGTGACCCGCCGAGCCGCCAAGTATCGGGCCGAGCTTTCCGCGGTGGAGCACGACTGGCTGTACCGGGTCCGGTCGCTGCTCGACGCCGGCATTCGGGTGCGGGCCGGCTCGGACGCCCCCGTCGTGCCGGCTCGACCCCTGGATTTTGTGCGAGCCGCGGTGACGCGCGACCTCGCCCCCGCCGAGCGGGTTGATGTGGGGACGGCGCTGGGCATGGTGACCGGTGGCCGATCGGTTGCTCCGGGTCAGCCGGCGGAGCTGGTCGTCCTCGACGCCGACCCGACCGAGTCGCGTCTCGAGGACCTCGCGGCCATCTCGGTTCTCGCCACGATCAGTTGATGATGCCGCGTTCTTTCAGCGCCGCGATCTCCTCCCATTCCCGGCCGAGTTCCATCAGGATCAGCTCGGTGTGTTGGCCCAACTCCGGGGACATGTCTCGGGGTGCCCAGGTCGTCTCGGAGAAGTCGACCGGTGTCGCCACCATCTCTGCGGTACCGCCTTCGGCTACCGGTGTCTCCACTATCGCCCCTGACGCTCGAACCTGAGGATCTTCGAGCGCTTCGTGGGTGTGCTGGAAAGGTGACCACCACACCCCCTGCTGATCAAAGATCTCGTACCATTCGATCGCGGGGCGGCCGGCGACGATCTCGCTGATGAGGCCCACCAGTTCTGCAGTGTTGTTGGCCCGGGCGGCAATGTCCGCGAACCGCGGGTCGGTCAGCCACTCGGTGCGTTGCAGCGCCTCACAGACACCGGGGAAATGGCGATCCCCCTCCAAGCCGAGCAACCAGAACCGTCGACCATCAGACGCGGTGTACACATTGATGAGCGGGTTTGGGACCGTGGTGCGCGACTGGGGGACCGTCGGCTGGTTCAAACGAAGATTGATGTTGGCGTCCCAGCCCACCATGTAGAGCCCCAGTCGGAGCAGCGATGCGCTCACCAATTGCCCTTGGCCCGTTCGTTCCCGATGGAACAGGGCGGCGGAGATGCCCATGGCCGCGGCCATCCCGGTCATGTGGTCACCCATGCCCCCGCGTTGCATCGGCGGGTCCTGGCCCTGCGCGGTGATCGCGGCGCCTACGCCGGCCCGCGACCAGAAAGCACCGACGTCGTACGCGGCTCGATCCCGATCCGGTCCGGACAGCCCGTATCCGGTCACGGCCGCGTAGATCAGCTCGGGGCGGATCTGGCGTAGGGACTCGTAGTCGAACCCGGCCCGTTCGAGAGCGCCAATACGAAGATTGGACAAGAACACGTCCGCGCCCCGAACGAGGTCCAGCACGACCTTCTGACCCTCAGGCGAGCGGAAGTCGATGGCGATGGAGCGCTTCGACCGGTTGTCCAGCTCGAATGGAGGGTTGATGTCGTCATCGCCATCAAAGAACCAGCCGAGCCCGCGGAACGGGTCACCGGCGAGGGGTTCGACCTTGATGACGTCAGCGCCCCAGTCGGCGAGGATGCCGCCCGCGGCCGGCCCGGCCACCCAGGCGCCCACCTCGATGACTCGAATGCCGTCCATTGGTCCGGTCATTGCTACCTCTTGCGGGTCGATCCGACTCGTTCGTAGGCGAGAATTGCCGCGCTTGGGGCCAGACACAAGTCCGAGCCACGCCGGTTGCCAGTATGTTTTTGGGTGTGACGACCAATCAGGAATTGCTCGACCGCGTAGCGGCCCAGACGGTCCCAGCCCAGTTTCTCCGGACGGTCGGCGAATCCGGTGATCTGGTGGCTCTGCGCTGGAAGGATGGTCAGGCCGACTGGCGTGAGATGACCTTCAACGACTTAGCGGACCAGGTGGCCCGGGTTGCGGGTGGCTTTCGGGCGCTGGGTATCGGACCCGGCGACCGCATCGTGTTGATGATGGTGAACCGGCCCGAGTTCCACGTGATCGACCTGGCGGCGACGATGGTCGGTGCGACCCCGGTTTCGATCTACAACTCGTCATCGGTCGATCAGGTCCAGTACCTGACCGGCCATAGCCGGGCGAAACTGGCCATGGCGGGGAACTCCGATCAGCTCCGCCGGTTCCTCGAGGTGCGCGACCAGCTCCCCGACCTGGTCCATGTCGGCGTCATCGACGACGGCGATCATCTCGCCGAGGGCGGTGACGTCATGGGCTACGCGTCTCTGCTCGGAAACGACCCGCTCGACCTCGGAGAGGCGGCCAAGGTGGCCCAGCCGGAAGATCTGGCCACGGTCATCTACACCTCGGGAACCACCGGACCACCCAAGGGGGTGATGATCACCCATCAGAACGTGGCGTGGACCGTGGCCAGTCTCACCGATGCTTTGGAGGATGAGCTCAACATCGGGGAACTGGCCGGGAAGCGAATCGTGTCCTATCTCCCCATGGCCCACATCGCGGAACGGATGATCAGTCACTACGAGGCGATGTTTCTCGGCTTCGAGGTCTCGACGTGTCCCGACCCGACGCTCATCGCGGCCTACGCCGCCGAGGTGCGGCCGAACATCATCTTCGGTGTGCCTCGCGTGTGGGAGAAGATCTATGCCGGAGTGAACGCGGCGCTGGCGGCCGACCCTGAAAAGGCCGAGAAGTTTGCTGAGGGCCTGGCTGCGGCCGCCCCTCTGGCGGAGAAGATGACTTGGGGAACCGCGACCTCCGAGGAGATCGAGCTCTACGAGTTCCTCGACGCGGTCGCCTTCAGCACGGTGCGAGAGCTGGTGGGCTTGGATCAGGTGCAGGCCGCGGTCACGGGAGCGGCGCCGATCCCCCGCGAGATCTTGGCCTGGTTTCGCACGATCGGGCTTCCGCTGTCGGAGATCTATGGAATGTCCGAGTCGTCAGGACCGATGACGTGGGCGCCCGCCAAGGTCAAGCCGGGTCTCGTCGGTCCGGTGATCCCCGGCGCGGAATTGCGTCTGGCCGAAGATGGTGAGGTGTTGACCCGCGGGGGCCATGTCTTCGCCGGGTACCTCGATGATCCGGATCAGAGCGCCGAGGTCCTCGACGCTGACGGGTGGCTTCGTTCTGGCGACATCGGCGAGTTGGACGATGACGGGTATCTGCGCATCGTCGACCGCAAGAAGGAGCTCATCGTCACCGCCGGCGGAAAGAACCTCAGCCCGGCCAACCTCGAGGCCGCGCTCAAGATGATTCCGCTGATCGGCCAAGCGTGCGCCATAGGCGATTCTCGGCCCTTCGTCTCGGCTCTTGTGGTGTTGGACCCGGATGCCGCCGCGGTGTGGGCCACCGCGAAAGGCGTCCCCTACTCTGATCTGGAGGAGCTGGCGATCCACCCCGATGTCGTGAACGAGGTCCAATCAGGGCTTGTGGAGGCGATGGCCAGTTTCAACAACGCAGAGAAGGTCAAGAAGGTGAAGATTCTCGGCACCGAATGGCCGGCAGACTCTGAGCTGTTGACCCCGACGGCCAAGTTGAAGCGGCGAGGGGTTCATGAGCGCTTCCGCCAGGAGATCGAAGAACTCTACAGCCGCTAGCGGCTCTTGGTCTTTTTCTTGGTCTTTTTCTTGGTCTGCTTTTTCGCCTGGTGTTTGGCCTTCTTTTTCTTCTTCGGTTTCGAGGGGGTCGAGTCGTCTGTTTCGAGAGGCCTCGACCCCGTCAGCGCCAGATGGCACTGTTCAAGGCGCCGACCTGAATCGCGCTCTTCGGCTATATAGCGGCCGAGAAGAGCTCCGGTCTCGATATCAATGCTCTTATCGAAGAACATCTTGTCGAACGGGTCTGACTTCGTAGGGGGGCCCCCGATGCCCAGCCGTTCGAACTTGTCCACATCGGCGATATCAGCCGAGGCAAGCTTCAGTTGGGCGTCGAAGGGGCTGGTGTCTTTGGGTTCGCGTAGGTCGAATCCGAGCGCCTCAATCCGCTCGGCGAAGGACTGAGCATGCTCGCCTTCGCGCAGCGCCACGAATCGGAGGACGGCGGCGACATCGGTGTCTGTCGTCGTGTCGGCCCAGGCGGCCAAATAGTGTTCGGCCTGGCGCTCGGCCACGGCGATGGCATTCAGGAGGCCGAGATAGCTCGGTCGTGTCATCGCCTGCTCATCGCTTCTTCGATAACCCAACGTCGCCATCTTCTGTCCCTTCCGGTGCTGCACCGGCGAATCATCATCTGACCCTAGTTCGCGCTATGTGCCGGAGCCGCTGTCGGCCCGATCAGGATCGGGCCGCAGGACATCGATAGCGGCGCCCCATTCCGGTCCGAAGTCGAGCGGAGCGCAATAGCGGGAGCGTTCGCTACGCAGATCTTGATGGTGAGTGCGTAGGTCGAGAGCCATGCGAGTAGCGAACAAGGCCATGACCGCTAAGCCGAACCAGATGTAGAAGTCAGCTTCGAACCAGGAGAGGTCCTGGGCCATGAGCTCGACATCGAAGCCGTAGTCGCGCGGCGAACGCTCGATGAACATCCATCGCAGGCGTAGTACCACCACGCACGCTCCGAGAAAGACAATCGCGAGGTTGGTGTAGGCGCGATGAAGGAACCATCGGTGAGGATCGAGCCAGCGGTGACCGTGGGGGAAGACCCGAATCGCCGGCGAGCCGACGGGTACCTCCGCGGCGATGAGGGGAGGCAGGACCGAACGCGGCCGATCGAGCAGGGCCGTCATCTGGCCGAACTGTTCGTCGGGCACGATCGCCGGTGGGTTTTCGTCCTCGGTGCTCATCGGCGCCCTCTTGTCCTCGTCGGGTCGGTCCGGCGGAACGACCCCTACTGACCCGATCCAGATCGGGTCCGCGGCATGGGTCCAACGGTAGCGGGCTGGGTCAGCTCGCCGTTGGGCGGCGGCGAACTAGCGAGAGAGCCAGGGACAACGGAAGCGATCCCCGCGATGGCATCCGACACGAGCTTCAGGGGGGAGTTGCGTGGCGGTTGGGCAACGATCCAGGTGGCGGCCTCGTGACGGTCCGGCCAACTCCTTGACAAAACGTCAGTTGGTGCCTTACCGTGCTGCCACTGACACCAAGACGTGACCTATGTCACCTAGTGCCTGGGACGTGTCTACAATCGCCAGCGGTCGGGGACCATCGGTTCTCGTCCGGGTGTTCTGAGGGGGAACGCGCTACGACACGAACAGCATCCGACAGCTATGGATGTTGTTCGTTCACCGAAGAGCCGGAGTCACCAGCTCTACGAGGTCGTGCCGCGGCCCGCTTGATCACCGAAACCATGACCGTTTGTGTGAGGGGAGCCACCGTTGGCGCTGCTCGAAGTGAAAGACATCACTGTCCGGTTCGGGGGAATCGTCGCACTCGACGGCCTCTCGTTCGATATCGAGAAGGGACAAATTGCTGGGCTCATCGGGCCCAATGGCGCAGGCAAGACCACCATGTTCAACGTCGTCAGTCGGATCTATGACCCGACTGAGGGGAGCGTTACCTATGACGGCGAGAACCTACTAGCGATCGCTCCCCATGGTATTTGCCGAAAGGGCGTTTACCGCACCTTCCAGAACCTCGCCCTCTGGCCTGGCATGAGCGTGATCGAGAACGTCATGGTCGGGAAGCACTCGAAGTCCAAGCAAAACTTCTTGACTTCCGCCTTCCGAGTCGGTCTCGGCAAAGAGGAGAAGGACCTTCGCGAGGCGGCCTACGCCGCCCTCAACGAGGTGGGTCTAACCGACGTGGCCTTTCACCCCGCACAGGGTCTTCCCTACGGCACGATGAAGCGCATCGAGCTGGCTCGGGCCCTCATTGGAGAACCCCAACTGCTCATGCTTGACGAGCCGGCATCAGGGCTCACCCACAGCGAAGTCGATGATCTCGGCGAACTGCTGAAAACCCTTCGCGATCGACACAATCTCACCATGCTCCTGGTCGAACACCACATGGCCATGGTCATGGGTGTATCCGACAACGTCGTGGTGTTGGACTTCGGAAAGAAGATCGCCGAAGGGACTCCCAAAGAGATCCAGGAAAATCCGGCGGTCATCGAAGCTTATCTGGGAGGTGGAATATGAGTTCCAGCAGTACCCCCGCACAAGCGATGCTCGCCGTTTCAGGGTTGGAGGCCGGCTATGGCCCGGTCGAGGTCCTGCACGGGCTGGATTTCTATATCAACGACGGTGAGATCGTCGTGATCCTCGGCGCCAACGGCGCCGGCAAGACCACCACGCTACGAGCGATAAGCGGCATGATCAGCACCAAGGGCAGCGTTGTGCTCGACGGTGATGAGATCCGGGGCAAGTCCGGTGCCGACATCGTGCGTCGCGGCGTGGCGCACGTTCCCCAGGGCCGGGGCACCTTCCCCGAGTTGTCCGTTACCGACAACTTGTTGGCCGGGGCATACATCCGCAAAGACAGCGGCGGTGTAAAAGAAGACGTGGATCGCTGGTTCAGCCTGTTCCCTCGGCTGAAGGAACGCGAGAGCCAGCTGGCCGGAAGCTTGTCCGGAGGCGAGCAGCAGATGCTGGCCGTCGCCCGGGCGCTCATGTCTCGGCCCCGGGTATTGCTGTTGGACGAACCCTCGCTAGGACTCGCACCGCTGATCATCGAGGACCTCTTCCGGACGTTCGAGACCTTGAACCGCGATGATGGCATCACGATGCTGATCGTCGAGCAGAACGCTCAGCTCGCGCTGAACGTCGGCTCTCGGGCCTATGTCCTCGAAGCTGGTTCGATCGTGCTGTCCGGTAGCGCAGACGAGCTTCGCGATGATGAGAGCGTTCGCAAAGCCTACTTGGGGGGATTGTGACAATGATTTTGACTATACGGAACAAGGAGGTGTGAACACATGGAGTTGTTTCTTCAGCGACTCTTTGACGGCCTGACCAACGGCGCCGTCTACGCAGCCATCGCCTTGGCGCTGGTGCTCATCTACAAAGCGACGACGCTCATCAACTTCGCCCAGGGCGAGATGGCCATGTTCGGTACGTTTATCGCCTATGTGCTGGCGGTGGAACAGAGCTGGCCCGTTTGGATCTCGATCCTGGCGGCGATGATCATCTCGGCAGGAGCCGGCGCTGTCATCGAGCGTACGCTCATCAGACCGTTCGATCCCTCGAATCACTTACCGATCGTGATCGTGACCTTGGGGTTGTTCTTGTTGATCAACGCCTTTGCCGGGATCATTTGGAAGTACGATCCGCGGGCGTTCCCGTCTCCGTTCCCGACCGAGGTCGAACACTTCCTCGAAATCGGTGGCGCTCGGCTTCGCTACGAGTCGATTGGGATCATCGGTACCTTGCTGGCCATTCTCGGCGTCTTGTTCATCTTGTTGAACAAGACGAAGATTGGCTTGGCGTTCCGAGCGGTTTCATCGAACCTCGAATCGAGTGAACTCGTCGGCATCCATGTCGGTCGCACCCTCCAATTCGGTTGGGCGCTGGCCGCCGCTATCGGGACGTTGGGAGGCGGCTTGGTCGCCAACTCGACCTTCGTTGAGCCGAACATGATGTTCCGGTTGTTGATCTTCTCCTTCGCCGCCGCGGCCCTCGGGGGCCTCGACAGTCCAGTGGGCTCTGTGGTCGGCGGCATGATCGTCGGTTTGGTCCAGAGCCTTCTCGTCGGGTACATCAGTTTCATTGGCTCGGAGCTCAGTCTGGCGACCGCATTCGTGGTCATTCTCGTCGTGCTTCTGGTGAAACCGGCCGGCCTATTCGGAACAGCAAGGGTGGAGCGAGTATGAACAATAAAAAGCCTCTCTTGACCTTGGCCGAAGGTTCCTCCGCCCACTGGATCTATCGCACGGTGTTGTGGGGCGCGCTCTTGATCTTCACCTTGTGGCTTCCCCACCAGGTGCAGGGCTTTCGAGTAGGGCAGCTCAATCACGCGATCGGTCTAGCGGTGGGGGTGTTGGGTCTCAACATGCTCATCGGCTACTCCGGGCTGTTGGCGTTGTCCCACTCCGCTTTCATCGGGTTGGCGGCTTACATCTCCGGCATCTTGATCCAGTACTTCGGTTGGCCCTGGCTGTGGACCTTGATCCCCTCGCTGCTGGCCACGTTTGTCATCGGCTCGCTGCTCGGGTTCCCTGCGCTGCGCATCAAGGGCCTCTATTTAGCCTTGGTGACGCTGGCCTTAGCCGTGGTGTTTCCCACCTTGTTGAAGATGGACGTCCCCGTTCCCTTCTTCAAGGGTGGCGAGTTGTCGGTAGCCGACTACACCGGTGGTGCCAACGGCCTGATCATCAAGGACAAGTTCCACGCCCCGGACTGGATTCCTTCCTTCCTGGGTGGTGATGAAGAAGTCATCTGGCACTACTACTTCATCGTGTTCGTGACCGTGATCATGTTCGTGCTGGCCAATAACATGCTGAAAAGCCGGGCCGGACGTGCGGTGATTGCGATTCGGGACAACGAGACCGGTGCTGCGGTATCAGGAGTGAACCTGCCGCTGTACAAGACGATGTGGTTCGGGGTCTCCGCCGTGTTCGCCGGCGTTTCGGGATTCTTGTATCTCGTCGAGTTCGCGTTTGTCTCCGACACCAGCTTTTCGCTCAACCTGGCCATCTTGTTGCTCGCCGGCCTGATCGTGGGCGGCGTGGGCACGGTGTACGGAGCGATCTGGGGCGGGCTGCTCATCGTGTTCATCCCCTGGTGGGCGTCCGACGTGGGCGATGGTCCATGGGGCTCGGTGGTGTTCGGGGTCCTGCTGATCGTACTCACGTTCGTGATGCCTGGAGGATTGATTGCCGGTGTACGCCGGGTGAAGGCCCATCTGGTGCAGATCGTGCCCCAAGCTCCCGAGCTGATCACGAGTTCGAACGGCTCGGCCGACAAACTCACCGCTCAGTTGAACGACTCGGTCGAAGGTGACTTGGAGACGGCCCAGAACTGAGCAACCTGAGCTGAGTGTTTCGCCCCTTTGGGCGGACGGCATATGATGCGAAACCCGGCCGATGGCATAACTGCGATCGGCCGGTTTCGTATTTTTGATGGCGATTGCCGACCCGGGTTCCATTTTGGATTTGAGGGCGTAGCGTCGAACATGAGCCTCGTGCGGATGGGCATCAACAAGGTGAAGCACCGGGCATGGAAGCGGCGAGAACCCTGGATGTAAGGACGAATATGAAGAGCGGATCCAGCGGGCGCGGCATCGCGCTGTTGGCGGTGTTTGGAATTCTGATGGTGTCCTGCGGGCGGTCTACGCCCGAGAGAGCAGCCACCACGGATGATGGCGCGGCGGCCGGCGTGGACGAGACCGCGGCTGTGGATAGCGATGGGCGTCCAGAACCGGTCGACCAGGAGCCGGGCGGTGTGGGCCAAGACGATACGACCGTGAACCAGGGCGTCGATACCAGTTTGGGAATAAGCTCGGACAATATCTTGGTAGGTCCGTCCGGCTTCACTATCGATCTCAACCGATGTCCTTCGGATTGGGAGGACACGGGTGGCGTCACGAGCGAAGAAGTAACGTTGGGCACATCGTGGCCGTTCTCTGGATCTTTGGCTGCGTTCGGTCTGACCGCCGATGGTATGGAGAACTATTTCGGCTATGTCAATGAGACCGAGGGTGGTCTCGGTGGCCGAGAGATCAAGCTGGTGAAAAAGGATGACGCCTACGCTCCGGCACGCGTGGTGACAAATATTGGGGAGCTGGTCCAGAAAGACAATGTCTTTGCAGTAGCGACCGTCGCAGGTACACCCGGAAATCTGGCCATCTATGATTCACTAAACGAGCAGTGTGTGCCGCACATGTTTGCGGCGACTGGCCATCCTGCCTGGGGTGATCCGAATCACCATCCCTGGAGCACGCCCAGCTTCTTGGCCTACAACACCGAGGCCCAGATCTGGGGCGCATATATCGAAGATCAGGTGGAAACAGGCGATCTCGCGGCCCCGGTCGATGTCGCTGCGCTCGTGATGAACAATGATTTCGGGCTCGCGTACAAGACCGAATTCGAGGCCGTCGCCGAGAGATCGCCGGTCATCGGCACAGTCACCTTTGAGTTGCACGACCCTGCTGCGCCGAACGTTGTCAACGAGCTGACCACATTGGCTGCCACCGATGCCGACGTGGCCATCCTGATGACGACTTCGGTGTATTGCACCCAGAGCTTCATCAGTGTGGCGCAAGCCGCCTGGGAACCGGCGCTGAAGCTCTTTTCCAATACCTGCGCCGGCATCGAGTCCTTCTTCCTTCCCGCCGGCGACACCGGTGCCGGATGGCGGTATGCGGGTCATGCCAAGGACACCGCTGATCCCGTATGGGCGGATGACCCATTTGTGGCGACCGCGAGAGAACACCTCAGCAAGTCCGGTCTGGACCCTGACAAGAGCCAGTACGGCAACGGCTGGGCCTACGGGTGGGCGAACGCCACCGCCATGAAGGTCGCCGATGAACTACCCGGTGGACTGAGCCGGACCAACCTGTTGTTGGCGACCCGGCAGATGCACACGAAGAACCCCGCCTACTTTGACGGTGTCGACTGGATCCTCGACGGGGCCGAGGATGCGTACCCGACCGAGGCCGCCGCGATCCTCGAATATCAGCTGGATCGAGGAGAGGAGGTCGGCTCCTATGTCATCGTGTCCGACATCATCTCCGCAGAAGGGGAATCCGGGTTGTGTCACTTCGTCGACGGAGCTTGCCTGAACGAATGACCGATCAAATCGGCGGTTCCAGGGGGATCCCGTCGGGCAGGTATCCTCGGCCGTCGGCGTCCTGAGCGCGTATCGACAGGGGATATCAGCGGTGAAAACCAAGTATTGGAGCGCGATCGGCGCGGTCATGGCACTGCTGCTGGTTGCCGCGGCCTGCAGTAGCAATACCGATGACACCAACCAGCAGGGTGGAAACTCCGCCGAAGCCGGCATGGAGTCCGATGGGGCGGCCACCGAGGACAACGAACGAACCGACGATGTGACCGCAGGCGCCGAGGATGATGAGGCCATCGAGGACGGGCAAGCCACAGTCGATGAAGCCGCGGCCGATGAGGAACTGGGCATCAACTCGGACAATGTGCTGATCGGCCCCTCCGGGTTCAAGATCGACTTGAACGAGTGCCCGCCGGACTGGAATGACACCCAGGGCATCACCGACGACGCGCTGACCCTGGGGACGTCCTGGCCCTTCTCCGGAGCGCTCGCCGCCTTTGGGTTGATCGCGGACGGGATGGAGAACTACTTCAACTATGTGAACGAGGCCGAAGGCGGCCTCGGGGGTCGGCAGATGACCCTGGTCACCAAAGACGATGCGTATGAGCCGGCCCGGGTCGTTGCGAATGTGGGCGAGCTGGTGGAACAAGAGGAGGTCTTTTCCATCGTCACCCTGGCTGGCACTCCAGGTAACCTCGCCGTGTACGACTCGTTGAACGAGCAGTGTGTGCCGCACATGTTCTCCTCGACCGGTCACCCAGCTTGGGGTGACCCGAATTTCCATCCGTGGACCACGCCGAGCTTTCTGGCCTACACCACCGAAGCCCGGATTTGGGGCACGTTCATCGAAGCGCAGGTCGAGGCCGGTGAGCTCGAGGCCCCGGTCGATGTTGCGGCGCTGGTGATGAACAATGACTTCGGATTGGCTTACAGGAACGAATTCGAGGTCTTTGCCAACGATTCCGACGTCATCGGCGAGGTCACGTTCGAGCTGCACGATCCGGCCGCACCCAACGTGACGAACGAGTTGACCACTCTGGGGGGAACCGACGCCGATGTCGGGGTACTCATGACCACGGGCGTGTACTGCACCCAGGGCTTCACCGGAGTAGCCCAGGCCGATTGGGATCCAGCGCTGAAGCTATTCTCGAACACCTGCGCGGGTATCGAGTCGTTCTTCGTGCCGGCGGGCACGGCGGGTGTGGGCTGGAGCTATGCGGGCCATGCCAAGGACACCGCTGACCCCGCATGGGCCGAGGATCCGTTCGTGCAACTCGTCCGCGAACAGCTGGAGGGCGCAGGGCTTGACCCGGACAAGAGTCAGTACGGCAACGGCTGGTTCTTTGCTTGGGCGAATGTGGAAGCCATGAACAGCGCCGACGCGCTGCCCGGTGGGCTGAGCCGCACCAATCTCATGTTGGCCACTCGCCAGATGAACACGAAGAATCCTGGTTATTTCGAAGGGGTCGACTGGATCCTCGATGGCTCAGTCGATGGGTATCCGACCGAGGCCGCGGCGATGCTAGAATACCAGATTCCCGAGGGCGAGGAGACCGGGTCGCACGTGATCATCTCCGACATCATCTCCGCGGAGGGTCAGTCGGGTCTTTGTCATTTCGTCGATGGGTCCTGCATCAACGAATAGGGACGCGGCCGGTTCCTCTCGTATCTCGCGCGATCCCCGGGCAGTCGTAGAACGGTCTACTGTGCGGCGTTACGTCGGGCTGTTTTGATCCGCTGGCCGCCCGGAGGGTGACGAAGAACGAGCGGACCACGATTAGGGGGCTAGAAGTAATGGGAAGAAGTAGGTTGTGGCGCGTAATTGCGTTGGTGATGGTCATGGCGATGGTGGCGCTGGCCTGTGGCTCGTCGGCCGACGATGCGGTCGAAGCGACAGATCAGGGCGGCGACGCCGCCGAAGTAGCGGACGAGACCGAGGAGAGCGACACCGAAGAGGGTGACGGCGACGGTTCAGGTCCCGACGGTAGTGCGGGGGTGGATGGGCCCCAGGCGGGCACCGACGACCAGGTGTCACTGATTACCGGTAACGGCTGGGGAGTCGACGACAACAATGTGTTGGTCGGGCCTTCCGGATACACCGTTGATCTCGCGTCCTGTCCTGACGACTGGTCGGACACCGGGGGGATCACCGATGACGAGATCCGCCTCGGCCAGTCCATTGCCCAGTCGGGCACGGTTGCCGTCTATGGCACCTGGACCGACGGCATGCGCAACTACTTCGACTACATCAACGAAACCGAGGGTGGGGTCGACGGCAAGGCCCTCAGCCTGATCGACAAGGACGACGCCTACGACGCGGTCCGAGCGGTCTCGAACGTCGACCAGCTGCTCGAGACCGAGAACATCTTCGCGATCACCAGTCAGCTCGGTACGCCGATGAACCTGGCCACCTACGACACGATCAACGAGGCGTGCGTCCCGCACCTGTTCCCGGGTTCGGGTCACCCTGCATGGGCCGATCCCGAGTTCCACCCCTGGACGGTGTCCAGCGCCGTTTGGTTGGGGTACAACACCGAGGGCACCCTCTGGGGCGAGTACATCGACACCCAGTTCGATGAGCCGGTGACGGTGGCGGCCCTCGTCCTGAACAACGACGCCGGCGTGGCCTGGGAGCAAGGCTTCAAGGACTATGCCGAGGCGAACCCTGATGTCATCGCCGGCTATGAGTCGGAGCGCTATGAGGCCGACGCCCCGACGATCACGAACGAGATGACAACTTTGGGCGCGACGGGGGCCGAAGCGTTCATCCTCATGGGAGGCTCGATCTATTGTCCTCAGGCGATGGACGCCATTGCCGAGGCGGCCTGGGACCCGCCGGTCAAGATCGTGCCCACGGTCTGTTCCGGCATCCAGTCCTTCTTCGTGCCCGCCGGTCAGAACGGGAACGGCTGGGCGCTGCTGAACAACGGGAAGGACCTGACCGACGCCCGCTGGGACGGTGATGAGTTCGTCGAGCTCGCTCGCGAAAATCTCACGAGCGGCGGTATCGACATCACCACCGGTCTGTACGGCCAGGCCTACGAGAACGCGTGGCCTATCGTCGAGGCACTCAAGGTGGCAGCGGAGCTGCCGGGCGGTCTCACCCGCACGAACTTCATGCTGAGCCTGCGGTCGATGAACCGTGAGCACCCGATGAAGCTGCCCGGGATCAGCTTCGCCTTGGACGGAAATGCGGACGGCTACACCATCGAAGGAGGGCAGTTCGTGAAGTACTCGGTCGAACAGGACCAAGAAGCGGGGACCTTCGCCCCGGTCGGCGACATCTTCGACGTGAACGGGACCACACCGAACTGCACCTTCGGCGAAGCGCCCGAGAACCAATGCTGAGCTGATACGAGCGAAATGCGGGCTCGAACAGAGCCGCTTCGTTAGTCAGAACCGGCCGGGAGTGGACCTTATGATCCACTCCCGGCCGGGCTCGTTCTGCCCGGTTTCGCGGTGGATTCAGGCGTAGGCGAATACTGCGACCGCGGCCCATGATCTATGTCCTGGTCGGTCCGTCCGAGTGGACGGTGGACCTGAACGAGTGCCCCGACGACTGGTCGGACACCTCCGGGGTCAGCGACGACGAGATCCGCTTGGGCCAGTCCATCGCCCAGTCCGGCACCGTGGCGATCTATGGCACCTGGACCGACGGTATGCGCAACTACTTCGACTACATCAACGAGGCGGAGGGCGGTATCGACGGTCGGAAGCTCACGTTGATCGACAAGGACGGAAGTTCCCGGGCGTAAGCTTCGCGCTCGATGGGAATGCGGACGGTTACACCATCGAGGGCGGCCAGTTCGCCACCTACGACATACCGGATGGCGAAGAGGTAGGCACGTTCACCCCGGTCGGGGACCTCTTCGACGTGAACGGCAGCACCCCAACTGCACCTTCGGCGAGCCTCCCGTCAACGCCTGCTGAATCAGGCGCAGCCGGGTCTCGTCCGACCGGAGAATCCAGAACTGAACAGAGGTCCGAAGCCGGTGGGCGAACATCCACCGGCTTCGGTAGTTTTCCGGCGCGGCGCTTGAGCACCTAGGGTGCTCGTCGGTGGATCTGTTTCTGCAACGAATCTTCGATGGGCTAACCAACGGGACCGTCTACGCTTCCGTGGCCCTCGCCTTGGTGATCATCTACAAGTCCACTGGGCTGTTGAACTTCGCCCAGGGGGAGATGGCTACCTTCGCGACCTACATAGCGCTCATCCTCACCAGCCCTATCAGCCCGGCACTGCCCGGCACCGGGCTGGCGTCCTGGCTACCCCGGACACCATGGCCCATCTGGCTGGCCATTCCCGGAGCGATGCTCGCCGCCATGATGCTGGGGGCCACCCTCGAACGGGCGATCATCAGACCTCTGCAAGAACGGAACTCGTCCGCGATCGCGGTGGTGAGCGTCACCCTCGGGCTGTTCTTGTTCATCAACTCCCTGACCGTCGACTTGTGGTTCCCCGTGGTACGGGCTTTCCCGAACCCGTTCCCGGCTGAGTTGGACGACTACTTCGAGTTCGGGAGGGCGCGACTACGGTTCGAGGATCTCGGGATCTGGTTCACGGTATTGGCCGTGCTCGGCGTGCTCTTCGTCATGTTGCGCTACACCAAGGCCGGGCTGGCGTTTCGTGTCATATCGTCGGATCGCGAGCACGCCCAGCTCATGGGCATCCACCCGGGGCGGACCCTGATGCTCGGCTGGGCGCTGGCCGCCGCCATTGGTGCTTTGGCCGGATCGCTGGTGGCCAACAATGTCCTGCTCGAGTCCAACATGATGATCCGGCTGCTCATCTTCTCGTTCGCGGCTGCGACCCTTGGCGGCCTCGACAGCCCGGGCGGGGCGATCGTCGGCGGTCTGTCCATCGGGCTCATCCAGACCATGTCGGCCGGCTACATACCGTTCATCAACTCCGACCTCAGCATGATCACCGCGCTCATCGTGATCTTCATCGTGCTGCTGATCCGCCCGGCCGGCCTATTCGGCACCCGCCGGGTCGAGCGGGTTTGACCCAGTGACCAAACGTGATCTCTTGAGGGGTGCCAGCCTTGTAGCCGGCGTGGTGGTTGCGGTGGTCCTGATGGTGCTGCCCCACCGGTTCGAGGCCATAGAGGTCGGGCTGATCAACCAGGCCGCAGCCTTCGTCATCGTCATTGCCGGACTGAACCTGCTCACCGGTTTTGGCGGGCTCATCTCGATTGGTCACGGTGCCTTCGTCGGCACCGGCGCCTACGCGGCGGCGTGGGCCCTGAACCAGGGGTGGTCGTGGCCGCTGTCGGTGTTCTTCGCCATGGCGTTCAGCTTTGCGCTGGGCTTTCTCGTCGGTATCCCGGCGCTGCGGATCAAGGGGATCTATCTGGCGTTGGTCACCTTGGCCATCGCGATCGTGTTTCCGAAGCTGGTGGTCCGACTTGGGGCGTTCACCGGCGGTTCGGGCGGCAAGCGGGTCGCGGCCAAGTTTCGCGCCCCATCGTGGACCGGCATCGAACAGGACTATGTCTGGCAGTACTACGTGATTGTCGTGATCGCCGTACTCGCCCTTTTCTTTGCGCACAACATGGTGCACAGCCGGATGGGCCGAGCGGTGCAGGCTATGGCCGAAAACGAGACGGCGGCGGCGATCAGCGGGGTCAACATCTGGCAGACCAAGACAACGCTGTTCGGCATCAGCGCGGCCTACGCAGGCCTTGGCGGGTCGATGTTGGTCATTCGGCTTCCATTCGTCAGCGTCGAGTCGTTCGATGTGTTCTTTTCGATTCAGCTCTACACGGCCATGGTCGTCGGGGGGTTGGCCACGATCCTGGGGGCCATCCCCGCCGGAATCATCATCGTGTTCCTTCCCGAGGTGCTCGCCCACCTGGACATTCCGGTCGGGACGGGGGTGGTGTATGGCGCGTCGCTCGTGCTGTTGACCTTCCTTTCCCCCTCGGGCCTCGTGGGAGGCGTCGCCAAGCTGATCAGCCGCCTGGTCGGGCCGATCGAGCCCCCACGGCCGAAACTTGAACCCGAAGATGCCCCGGCCGCGCCTTCATAGACGTGCTGGCGTGTCGGGACACTAGTGTCGAACCATGAGTGATCATGAGTGGGGATTTCGGACCCGGGCGTTGCACGCGGGCGGCCAGCCCGACTCGGCGACAGGGGCCAGAGCCGTGCCGATCTATCAGTCGACGAGCTTTGTGTTCGAGGACGCCGCGGATGCCGCTGACCTTTTTGCGATGCAGAAGTTCGGGACGATCTACTCCCGGATCTCCAACCCGACCGTCAACGCCTTCGAAGAGCGGATGGCCAGTCTGGAGGGGGCCATTGGGGCGGTCGCCACGGCGAGCGGCCAGGCCGCGGAATTCCTGGCGGTGACCGCGCTGGCCGGTGCGGGCGATCACATCGTGGCCAGTGCCAGCATCTACGGTGGAACGTTCACCCAGTTCGATATCAC
>Ga0316190_10000114_pt1 | contig 48434 bp, 66 predicted proteins | sample Eddworburrow2_MG_FD_204929 | JGI IMG/M metagenome (GOLD analysis project Ga0316190, IMG submission 204929) | Coastal sediment microbial communities from Maine, United States - Eddy worm burrow 2 | ecosystem: Environmental > Aquatic > Marine > Coastal > Sediment | place: USA: Maine | collected...
TGGCCGGGGAGATCACCAGCAGGTTGACCGACGCGCGGTTGACGCTGCTGGCAAACGTGACAGTAACCGTGCCGCTGGACAGGGCGGACGTGACCACGCTATGAGCGCCGCACATGCCGGCGGACTGGGGCCACTCGGCAGCGTCTTGCAGCAGCGTGTAGCTGTTGCTCGCGCCGTCAGCCACGCCGGTGACCGATACAGCCGAGCCATTGCCGGCGCACAGCAGGATCAGGTCGCCCACCGCGGCCGTGACGCCTGTCACCGCGGCCGTGGTGGATGAAACCGCCGTGTTGTTGAAATGCGTCGTCGGCGCGGCGGAGTCCGCCCCATAGAGCGTGTACGCCATGCCGGCGAAGTAGAAGAGCCCGCCAGTGAAATCAATACCGGCGGTGCCGGCGTACAAGCTGGCCTCTGCCAGCCAGAACGAGTGCGTCGAGTTGCCGACGCCGTTGGTGTTGACTACCTCTTGGGCCAGCGTCAACGCTACGTCAGGATTTGACGGGATCGTGTGCGTGCAACTGTCACCGACATGCTCCTGTTCCTCGCTCCAGAACGTGACCAGCATTCTGTCGTTGCTGGCCACGCCGAGATCGAACGAACTGACCTCTTGACCCTTCTCGGCCTTGGAGCTATGGACGGAGATTGCCACCGGCTGGCTCCGCTACTCAGTCCACTACCGCCCAATCGTCCGCGTCCATATCGGTTTGACTGGCAAGCCATCCGGGCAGCATGGCGCGCCGGCCGTGCGCGTTGACGGTGTACATATCAAAATGAGGCAGAATCTCGCACTCATCAACGCCGTGATTCTTATAGACGGAGCCATCGAACATCGCGTGAGTTTCGCCGGCGCTGCCGGGATTGTAGATAACCCACATTCCGCGACCGTTCCAGCCCTCTCGGGCCACCTTGCTTCCGGCCTTCGCCGCTTCAATTGCCTGTCCAAAGTTCATTTGCTCGTTCCTCTTGTGTCGTCAGAAAGCCGACGCGAACTGTCAGTATCGCGTCAGGCAATGGGGGCGGGCGTGATTCGCATACTTGGCGTGCATCTTGAATGCAACGCAGCCCACAGCGGGGCGGCGCCTCTGACAGCCATTGACAGCACCTCCGGCGCATCCTCGTCGCCCGAGTAAGCGCGCATGGCCTCATAGACAATCAGCATGTGCAGATCGCCCGGCATTGCTGGCACGTCCGCATCGCCTGTTAGCGGCGTTGGTACCGCGTAATACTGGGCTGTTATCGTGTAGATCGTGTCGGGGGGGTCAAGCAGCCGAAGCCGCTTGTCCGGCATCTCCACAATGCCGCGCGGGCGCTTCGCCTCTCGCTCGCCATAGGCGCCATATGCAAACAGGTCGCCGCGATCAACGAAGGGCAAAGGGCGTTGGTCCGATAGGCCGGCAGCCTTGTCGCGGACCATGAAGCCGTTCAGCCACCGCGCGACGCCCGCATCGGCGCCGGTGTAGTCAATGTCACTGCCTTGGGTGTCGAACTCGCATTCGCGCCAGAGCCACGTCCATTCCCGGCGCGAGGCAATGTCATCCCATGCGGCAGAAACCCATGCGGCGATCTTTGCGTCAGATCGGTTAGCGGGCGGCTCCATCGTGGCCGGGGTTGATCCGACCATGTTGCACAGCAGCCAAACCTTCTGGCACAGCTCCAGATAAGTCACGCCGTTATCCCGTCACGATCCGAGATTCGAGCACGGTGAAGGGGTACGAATCGGTCAGATCCTCAGACTCCGAAAGAGTGTTCTCATCCAGCGAGTGAAACGTGGCATTGCGCAACACCTCCAGAACCTCTTCGCTGACGGTAACCTGCACGCCACGCTGGATCTGGACCACCGTGCCGTTGACGCGAAGAATCACGGGCGCTTTGTCCCGGCCGGCGCGATGCAGTCGGATGTCGTACTCGCGGCGGCGCTTCTTCTTCCGTGCGTTTGCGGCGCGGCCGCGCGGATTCCCCGTGTCGGCTGGCTCTTTTTCCGGCACCTCGCCGATGGCCTGTTCGATAAGGCTCCGGGCGGTGTCGGCGTCAGTATCCGGGGCGATCTCAATCCCGAGCGTGTCGAGTGCGTACTTGATCAGCTCTTCCGCGCTCGCGGTGTTCATGTTGTCCATCTTCTTTCCTCCGAAGCCCGCCGGCGGATTCCGGCGGGCTACTGCTTGGGGTTACAGGCCGGTGCAGGCCACTTCAAGGCGGGTCATCCACAGCTCATTCAGCCGGGCCGCCGCGAAGTAGGTTTTCCATCCGACATAGCCGACCTGCCCGAGCGCGTCGGACTTGCTGGGAGTGTCGGGCTGGAGCACATGGGGCTTGATCGCCTGATCGCCACGCAGCGGGGTCAGGCCGTAGGCTTCGCGACCGATGATTACCACGGGGTAAACGTCGGCGCTGGTGCCGCTGGTGCTGACCATGCTGCCCGCGGCGCCGCCGGCGTCCTCGAACTTGGTCACAACCGGGGTCAGGATGTACCGCACGCCTTCAACCTTGCCGATTTCATACGGCATCGGCTTGGTAACGGAATACTTTTCCGCCGGAAGGAAACCGGTCATGTCGCGGATGTCGGCCTCCAAGTCGGTATGACCGAAGCCGATGTAGGCGTCGCTGACAGGTTCGGTCGCGGTCATCGGGGATGCGGACAGCATCTTGGTGATCGGCTTGGCGCGGGCAGCTTTCAGGGCACGGGTGGCCGCGCGCTGCAAGCCCAGAGTGATCGGCGTGTTGACCGCGGTCCGAAGGGCGCCGTTGGCGTAATCGACGCTGGTACCGGCACGCAGAACGTTCCAAAGCAGGATCTCAATGGTCTCGGCCGCCTGCTCACCACACAGCATCGCGGCGTCTTTGAGGACCGGATCTTCCGCCATATCGGCCACATGGTCGGTAATCGAGACCACATGGCCATACTGATCCAGAGTCACCGGAACGTCGGTGTAAGTGATGTTGCCCGGAGTCGGCTGGACGCCCTCGGTGAGAGGGGTGAGAGCCGGAGGCAAAATATTTGCCCGGCGGAACGAGGCCCCGTTGGCCTTGTTGCGCGGGATGGGCTTGGTCAGGCCATACTTGGCCAGAACTTCCACAGGGGCCGCGTGGGACAGCATTTCGGCTGCCGCCCATGCCGCGGTGCGCTGGTTGATATCGCCGTAAGTGCTCACTTCTCTTTCTCCCGGTTACGCGCGCTTGTCGGCGTTCGCGTAAACCTTAAAGTAGTCTTCAAATGTCCCTTCGCCATCGTCGCCTTTGTTGACGCGGCCGGCTGGCTTGGACACGGATGCCGCGCGTCGCTGTCGCGCATCGCGGCGGTTGTTTTGTTCTCCACCCGGTTCGGCCGGTGCGTCGGGCAGGATGCCGGACTCGGCTTTGTACAGACTCAGCAGAGAGATCGCGTCGCGGGGGTCTTCGCTGGCCGCCAAGGCGCGAATAGACTCTGACTTGCTCGCCTGCCATGTGTTGAAATGGCTGTCGTTTACAAGGTCCGTCCATCCGGGGTGCGCCAGTTCAACATCGTTCATCGCGGCCTCGCGGGCGGCGACTTGGTGTTGAGTCAGTACCGGTTCAAGCCGGCTGTTCATGTCGCTGATCTGGCTGTGCAGCGATTGGGTAAGCTCGGCGATATCTGTGCTCGCTCCGCCACCTTTGGCGAGTAGCGTTTCAATCGCTTCCGCCGCTTCGGGCCAGTCCTCTCTGAGACTGGCCAGTGCATCGGCCTGATCGCCGCCGCCTTCCGGGGGCTGTTGCGATGCTGGGGCCGGCTGCTGCTGTGCACCGCGGTCGGCAGGCTGTGTGCCCGCGGACTGGCGGCCGCTTTGCATTTGCTGTTTGAGTTCATCGACCTGCCGCTGGTATGCAGCAACGCGGCCGTTGTCACTCTGGATTCTGTGGGCCAAGTCTTGCGCGAGGCGCGCTTGGCGCTGGTACTCGGTGCGAAGGTTTTCCGGAGCTTCGGCCCAAGGGTCGCCGCTGGGGGGGGTCGAACCATCGTCGGCCGGCAGCTTGTCGCCGCCCGGCGCCGGTTCATCGCCCGCATCCTTCGGGTCGTCACCGCCGTCCGCTGGCACGCCGCCGTCACCATCACCGGCACCACCGGCACCGACAAACTCGCTGAACGCATCGACGAACGATTGTTCGCCATCGCCACCATCGCCACCATCGCCACCCGGCGCAGCCGCGTGAATTCCCATTGTGGCCATCATGTTCTTGCGAAGCAGGCGCTTGTTCATCGTTCGGTTCTCCTTGCGGCCCTCACGGGGCGGCATTCATTCGGTGAATGTTTGTAACTGCGACCATTCGCGCGAGAGTATATCAGAACCCAGAACAAGGCGCGGCAACCCGCGAAGCATCCGCCCCGTGGATACGGCGCTCCGCGGTCGCGTAATACTCGGGGTCAAGCTCGCAGCCGATGAAGGGTTGTCCCAGCTCCGCGCATGCAACCCCGGTCGAGCCGGAACCCATAAACGGATCAAACACTGGGGCGCCGCTGCCGTCGTCGGTTGCGCGGATCAGGTCCGCCATAAGCGCGACCGGCTTGCACGTTGGGTGGCCGTGATCCTCTGACTGGTGCGCCCGCCTGTGTCGAAGCACGCTCGTCGGCCTACCGTTGACGAACTTCCTGCGCCCCAAGGTGGCATACCAGATAACGTCGTGCTGTGGCGCGAACGCCCCGAATAAGTCACCCATGCCGTGTGCTTGGCGGTCCCATATCACTTGGCTCTTAATTTCCAACCCGGCGCACTCTATTTGCCGCCGCCATTCATCCGACGTTTTCCAGTTGCAAAACATAAGAAGCGCCGCGCCCTCGTCCATCTTCTCGCGGACCGCGTGAAGCCATCGCGGATCAACGCGGTCATCGCTGGCCAACCGCTTATGCCGCGGGCCAGCCTTTGGCCACGCCGACTGGAACGCCATGCCATAGGGCGGATCAGTGATGCAAGTGTGGATGACATCCATCCCGCGAATCTTGTCGAGGCAATCGCCACGGTAAAGGTCGGCCATTAGTACCCCAGCGACCCGACTCGCTGGCTCTCTGGGATGGGATCGGGCGCGCGGCACGCGGCAATAACGCGCCGTACCTCCAATATCCGGCCGCGCGTCTGCTCGCAATTGGCCGCCACAAGGTCGGCAGTCAATGCCGCCTCGCGCGCCTGCAACGCTTCAATAAGCGCTTCAATGGTTTCTATTTGAGCCTTTGGCATGCTAAATCCCCGTCCCCATATTTCGTTTCAAGGCCATTTCTGCCTGCTTGTTCGCTTCACGCGCTGCGACGCGACGATCCTCCGACGCGCTCCTATCGCGCGCACCTTCGAGCCGCGCCTGCTCTATGCCAAGCCGCGTCTGCATGTCGGCCACCGTGGTTTCGCGATCCAGTGCCAGCCGGGCAATCGCATAGTATTCATCGCTGCCGATGCGGGATTGGGCGACTTGCAGGTCAACCTGCGCTTTGATTTTCGCGATTTCAAGCGCTGACTGCGCTTGTATTTGCGCCGCCTGTACGCGAGCCATATCGGCCGGGCTGCCGCCCTCTCCTTCGTCCGGCTGGGCTTCCGCCGCCGCTGCCAGTTCTTGCTTGGTCTTGATCAGGCCGCGGTGCTCAACATCCATAGACTCCAGCGCGCGGCGATACAGCTCATCGAAATGCGTCAGCTCGGCGAGGCCGGTTGACTGCGCCAGATTGAGTAGCCCCATCAACGTATCGGCCTGAACCTCGCGAGTCAGCAGCACCGACGATCCGCGCGCGTCTACTTCCCAATCCCCCTTGATGTCGCCATTTGGCGAGTTCTGCATATTCCAGTTGTAAAACCCGGTAATCAGCGGGGTTGTGATGTTGTCGTCCCAGAACTTGACCGCTTGGCGCAGAACAATGTTGCCGGCATTCATGAGCATTGCCATACCGCGCACAGTGCCGGTCGCTTGGCCTTGCTCGCCTTGGCCCAGCATCGGGAGGCCGACTTCCTGATCCACCATCTCCCGCGCCGTGGCCATGATCGCGCCCAGCTCCGGCTGGTGCGAATCCACATTGAACGTCGCGAACGCATTGGCAATACCGCCCTGCTGCGAATTCAGGTCGCGCTCGGTGAACCAAAGCTTTCTCGGCGCCAGCTCCCAGTCGCCATCGGCCGGCCTGATCCGCTCGCGATCAATAACCACCTGCGGTCCGACCGATAAACCGCCGTTGTCCATCTGCATGCGCCACGATGAATCGATAACCCGCTGGGGATCACGGATCAGCGCCGGAACGCCGTAGCCGAAAACGCTGGACTCAGACGGCGACCAACACGAAACGTGATAGGGGCGCTCTTCCGTCTCCATCGGGTTGACCGCAATACGGATGACTTGGCCGTTTGCGATCTCGACAATGGCTTCGATCTCATCGCGGTCATCTTCCTCATCGATTCGGTCATGGTCGGCCTCGTCGTCCAGCTCCATATTGCCCAGCTCCAGACCGGCACCCATATCGCCGCGACTGATCGTGCCGTGATACTCCCAGATTTCGATGGCCGAATCATCACGGTCAGAAACGGAAATGCCCGCCTGCTCGCGTAGCGCGTCAAGCGCATCGCTCGCGATGCGGTGCTCTGACGGATCTGCCTTAAGCGCCAGATCGATGGCGGGGGAGAGATAGCCGGGCAGCTTCCGCAATCTGGACAGCTCCTTGCGCGCCAACCTCCGGCGCTCGAATATGTAGGCGCAATCCTCTACGCGACTGGTGCCGGCTTTCAGGCACGGGAAGAAATTCCAAACCGATACATGCTCCGCCCTTGGCCGCAAGTCTTCCTCCACCGAGAGAGCGTATTCCCCGCCCTCCACCTGCTCCCACCGTTTGCGCACCCTCGTCGAGTTGACCGGCCCTTTAACGATGCCGGTGCCGAAGCTGCACATCTCGGTGATCACGTCGCGGGCGACCCCACGATAGCGGCACTCAGTAAGCTGATCGGCGATCTCGTCTTCCATCGCCTCCGCGCGCTCCGCCGCCTCATCGAGCGCAGCCCGCGCCACGTCGGCGGGGTCGTACTCTGCACCATCCGCAGGGTCGATATCGGTATCGCCTGCCGCGCTGGCCGCCGCGGACAGCTCGGGAACTGGCGTCGGGATCACCCCGAAATTGCGAGTATCCAGCGGGAACAGCAGATCCGAAAGCCGCGCGGCGGCGGCGTTGCGCTTAGACCTTGAAATATTGAACCGCACCTTTGACCCCGGCGCGTCGTCGTTGGACGATTCCCGGTGGTCGACCGACAGTTGCGCAAGGTCTCGAAGCATTCGCCGCTCAATATCTCCGCGGTCGCTCACCGCGCGGCGTGCCTTACGAATTAGCGCCTCGGCCAACGTGGAAAGCTGCGCCTCCATTGCGCTGCGACGTTCGACCGTACTCTGCTCGCCGTCCGGCAATCCCGTTAATGACATTTCAGTACCCTGCGATTTTGTCCCGCACAGCATGCGAAACGATGTAATCGGATGCCGGGCGCGGTGCCGGCGCTTGTTGTGCCACATCTTGCCACGACATGACTAGATATCGAGTCGCATCCATAAGGTGGTCGCTTTCCTTGACAATGTTCCCCGCCTCGTTGCGGCGATAGATGCGCTGTTCCTCAATCCAATTCGTGCAGGTCCGAAAAACCTTGAGCCGCCCGGACGATAGCCGCTCCATTACCGCATAAAGGCCGGCGCTCACTGCGTTGTCGGCCTTGGACAGCTTGAGGCCAAGGCCAATAAATACTTGCATGATCTTGGTGCCGTCCATCTGCCCAGAGGCATTGGCTGCCGGATCGATGGCGCCGCGAATCCACTTGCCGCGCGCGTTGATCCCGGCAACGTGAACGGATGGCTCCACCTGCCCGCGGTAGTGCTCTGAATACAGATAGAGCACATCGGTGTCTGGATCGAGCGCCCCCCAGATCGCCGCGGTGCGCCGCCACCCCACGTCGAGGCCATAGGCGCGCGGCCAGTGCTTTGGCAAATCGAGCGGATCGATAACAAACTCTTCCTCATCGACGGGGTAGATTGCGCCCGCGCCCAACGATGGAACGCCTTTTGATCTCGCATCGCGCTGAAATGCCGGATAGGCCGCAAGCATTTCGGCCTTGGCCTTGGTGCTTAGGTGCGGCACGTCGTCCCATGTCGCAGTGACTACCAGCGAGCTAGATTGCCTGTCACGGTGATCCGTGTCAGATCTCGCGCGCACCGATTGGATCAGCGGCGTAAGTCCGCGCAGCGGCGTGAACGTGGAGTAAACGATGCCGCCGGTGGTCGCGGTGCGGGTGATGCCCTCCGCGTAGACCGACGCAGGGCACTCTTCATCTGGCCAGAACAAGTGCAGCTCGAACCCCTGAAAGATGCGCGCGCCTTGGTCGTAGGACCGGAACATTAGGCGACTCACGCCGCCGGACACATGCCGCACCGTTACAGAATCCAACATCTCGCGCACCTGCGGGTGCCGGATGAGGCTGATTATGCTGTCGGCCGGGATCAGGCCGGTGCCGGGATTGGTGAGCGGGCCGACCATTTTGGCTTGCACCGTGTCCCGGCAAAGCGGAAAGGTTTCGCCCGCGACCATCGCCTCGATAGGGCCATCGAAACGCCTGCCCTCCCACCAATCCGGGTAATTGCCGGTGAGGTGGCAGACCGCCTCATATCCGCCAGCCATTGTCTTGCCGACGCGGTTGCCGGCCATAAATGTGCGCTCGCGGTAATGCGAGCCACCGGCGAAAAACCCAAGGTGCTTGGGGTACAGCTCGCGGCGCATCGGGCCGGTGTCGGGGAACATCGACGCGATCACATTGCGCGACCGCCGACGCTCCAACTCGCGAAGCAACGCCAGCAATTGCCGCCTGTCCTCCGGCGACATTGCCCGCACCCGATCCATATCAATGGCCGCCCCTTGCGTGTCAATCGTCGGCATCGCCCTCATCTCCCGGCAACCGTCCCGCGGCCTGAGCGTCTGCGATCCGTGCGAGCCTCGCGATCTGTTCTAGTATTTCTTCATCGCTCTGGGCCGCGGTGGTGCCGGTAGTCGTCGCGGCACGGGTAGCGCTCGGCGGAGTCTCGCCGGCGGCCTGTCCCCAGCCGAATCGCTCAGTCATGATCACCGACCATAGGCGCGCCGCTCCGGGCTGTGCACCGACGTGGCTCTCCACGCCTCGTTCCGCCCATTGCAGCCAGTAGGCTTCGGCCGCGACCTTGCCGCGCTCGCGGGCGCGTGCAAATGGCGGGTGTATCTCCAGCCAGCCCTGAAACTCCGCCCATGTCAGACCCGCGTCACGACAAAACGTGGCTTCGCTCGCGCCTTGTACTGCCATGTAATCGTAAAGCAGCGCCGCATATCCGTCGCTGTATGCCGGCGGCGCGTCGGCGTAGTTGCGCGCAGCGGCCGTCATGCGCGCTTGCAGCGTGGCTTGCTGTGCGGTTTGATCGGGAGCGGTGGCGGCGGGTGCGGGCTTCGGCTTCGGCGCTGGCTTGGGCTTGGGCTTGTTGACGCTGCCCGGCGGCCGACCGCGGCGCGGCGCTGTCATGATCCACCGCCCTGCCCGCCGAGCTGACTGAATATGTAGGCCAGCAGCGACGCGATCAGCGTCACGGCGCCCGCTGCGATGCCCCATGCTGCGCGGATAACGCCGCGACTTACCGCCGCGTTGCTTTTAACGCCATGCGCCGCCCGCATGGTGTCGTCATGGTACGCGAGTAGCCGGGCCTCGATTGCCGCCAGCCTGTCCGCGTGTTGCCCCAGCGCAGCCGCCTGCGTGCTCTGGCGCTCTTCGGCCACCGCGATACGCTGGAGCGCATCGACCACCCGTGGCAGCAGCTCTTCGAGAAGGTTCGCGATCTGCTCCACGCGCGCATCGAGCTGCGCAAGGTGTACATCTTGGTGAAGATCTGCCGTCTGATCCTGTCTGAGACGGGGCGCGACGGTGCGGGGAAGTGGCTTGCGTGGTGACATAGATCAACAAACTCGCGCTAATTTAGGCGACCAATAATAGCACGCGATTATCGCGGCCAGCCCTTGATGCAACATATCTGGGCGGCGAAAGTGTTACAAAAAGTAACAGTGTTACAAAAAGTAACACTCAAGATCAGCCCTCAAAATTGACCATCCACACAAAACCAGACATAAATGGCTTGATTTATATCGGGGAGGCGAATACAATTAGAACCGTACCAACAAGCACCACCAGCAGAGATCGCCGCCATGCAAACGATAACCACTACCATCCACGGACCCACCGACAAGCACGGAACCCGCATTTCCGCCCGAATTGAAGCCAGCACGACCGTCGGACCCTATGACTCCGCGCTGAGCAGCGAGGAAAACCACGCCGCAGCCGCTCGGGCATTGGCCGACAAGATGGAGTGGTCCGGCGAACTGGTAGGCGGCAGCACGACGCAGCGCCGCATGGTCTGGGTCTTTGTTGACGGCAGCCCACGCGCCTAAAAACACCACCACCAGCAGGCCGTCGGGATCGCCCGGCGGCACAGGAGACCGAAGTGAAAAGCCGTAAACCAATTCCCGCAGCGAATCCCGAGAGCCACGCGCCGACGCTCAGCGGGCTGATCATATTTGTTTTGTTTTTCATCTGCGTCATGCTGTACGCCGCGCAATTCTGAGGCCGTGAAAATGCACATATCCGATAAAACCCGCCAAGCAGCGGACGTGCTAGAAACAAGCGCCGAGATAATCGCCGCGCTTGAGGGCATCCACGGCAGTTGGGAGGCCGCGGTCGCCGCATGGGCCGACACCCCGACGCTAGACGAAGAAGCGGCAATCATCCTCGCGCTTGCCGCCCACGACTCCGATACGCCGCTCTCGGACTATGTTTGGGGAACAGAGGGGAGCAACTGGTATTCACGGACCTACGGCACCGCGCCCCTGATCGCGGCGGCCATGTCGGAGATAGCCAGCAAGCCGCGGCCAAACGGCGACAGCCGGCTGGTGGTTGTCACGCATGACGGCCTTGGCAATCCGTCTGGATACGCGGTCTACAAACGCAGCGGCGACGCACTGCTGCATGAACAGGCAATTAAGTTCTACATCGCAAACAAGGGGGATTGATTCAATGAAGTACACCCACGCAATCGTGGATATTGGCGCGCCGCTCGGCGACGATGAGCAAGGCGAACTGTACAGCCAGCACAAAAGCTTGGCAGGAGCGCAACGTAGATTTGGCATGGACTTTGAAGGCCGCACCGGCTGGTTCTCTCACATCATTGTCGAGCTGGACGCTGACGGGGAATGGGACCGCTCCAAGCCGCTGGAGAGAAGCGCCGATTGGTAACGACGTGGCTACGGCCATACAGAAATCGACCGAACAAATTCACGGGCGGGATTGCCGCCCGCAGAGGACCGCCAAAATGAGCACAGAAACCGAACTCCGGACACTCCGCGCCCTCGCAGCCGATATCAAAAAGCCGTCACGCGCCGCTGCGTTTGCATCCGTGCAGCAGCTTGCCGACGATCTGGCCGGCACTGAGCACCGCGACGCATTGGCGCTGCTGTACCGCTTCTTTCTGCCAGCGGTGCCCAAGCGCGCAACGACCACGCTGGAATGGCTGGCGCAGGCCATCAACCCGAAAGATGATCGCGAAATTCTGCTATCCATCCACGCCATCGAGCGCAACGGCAAGCTGATAGCCGTGGCCAGCGACGGCCACCGCATCCACATTGCTCGCAATCACGGCTTTGAAACGACTGGCGCTTACAACACAGCAGGCGAGAAAACCGACGACGCAAGCCACCGTATCGAGCGCTTTTTGGCGTCTTACCTTGACCACGGCAGCGAGCCGCGGCAGAGCATCAAAACCGGCGACGTGGAGCGCGCGGCCACGTTTGACAGCAAAGTTACCGCGCGCCTCCCGGACGGCCCGCTACTCAACGCAAAGCATCTCGATCAGGCGCTTGCCGGAGCCACCGAATTCGGCGCCTACTACGGCGGATGTAACGGATCAGTCCGCCTCGACGGCCTGCCATTCGGCGAAGCGATCCTCGCGCCGCTGGACAAGTAAGCACGCCACCAATCAAACAAAGCGCGGCAATAGGGCCGCGCGGGAGATGATCCAATGAGTAGCAGAGTCGATATTCTTCGCGCCTCTCTGGCCAAGAAAGAGAAGAAGCTTGATGCGTTATTCGCCACCTACTTCGCGGCGGTAAAGGCTGCCCACGGGCAACCGCTGAACGATAAGCGCGGCGGCGTGGCAGTCATGGCGAGCTGGGACAAGCTGAACGACAGAATTCGCGCCCAGAAAAAAAGCGTCGAGCGCACAAGGGCGGCTATAAACAGGGCCGAGGATAAGGAATCCGGCATCGCCATCGCTTACCGGAGCTTCCCGAAATGCCTTCAAAAGTTGGTGGATGACGGGAAGGTGCGGCAGTGGGGACGCCACCCCGATACCCTGTTTGTTGCCGGGGTAGAGAAGGCGCGTATTGTCTGGAATGGCGCAGACGTTGCGCACAGGTACGTCGCCGAGACTCCCGACGAGCAATACCCTTTGTTCCGTGACACTTACAACGGGCTGAGAGCAGCCATCGCAAAAGAGGACAACTCGAAATGAAAACACTACCCCAAGCCATTCGCGAAACCAGACTATCGTCCCGCGAAGAAATGGCGAAATGGATCGAAGGAAAGCACCCCGAACTGAACGCCCCGTCAGAAAGCCCCGCCAGCATGCTGATCAGCGGGTTTAGCTGGATGGAAACCCCGTTCCGAGTCAGTCAATGGGTGAAGCTGCACGACGTGCTGGCCGCCGCCGAAGAAGAAGCCGAGGGCGCGACAAATGAACGCAGCTAAAGCACTCGAAAATCTGAATAGGCTCCCGAAGAAGATCGAGGCCGCGGGGGAGAAGGTGAGGAAGGCGCAAGCCGCGAAGGACACCGCGGAACGCCGGCTACAGGCCGCGCACGCCGCGGAAATCGCACTTCGCGCCGAATTGGCGGAGGCGCACCGCGTGCTGCGCGGGTTGCAATCTCAATTACCGTCGCTGCTTAAACGATCCGGCGGCACCGAAATCTGACCATCACACGGAGGCGCCGCAAAGCTGCGGCCATACAACTATGGATCGAAGAAAAACCACCTACACCATCCAGCCGCACGGCTGCGAGATTGCCGCCAGCGGAGTTGAAGACGCATGGCGCTGGTATAAGCACATCAACCGCTTGAGGGAAGCTTCCGAGCCTGCGGCCGGCGACGATTCGGACGCAGGCCCAGCGGTGACCGCGAGTATCTGGCTTGGCAGCGTCCTAATTGACGAGAAGCGCCTGCACCGGGCCCGGTCGACCGGCGGGAAAACGCGAGGAAAATCATGATTACATTGCGCAGGATCTACGGCGCCAAGGGCATGATCGGCGCCACTATTACCATCGTGACGCAGCCCGTGACCGTCTCCACCGGCGGGTTCCCTAAAGCGCTGGCCGCGGCCACCATAGCAATGATTAAGATGAACGCCGGAAACCTCGACGGCTGGAACGTGGGACGCACGCTGCTACAGACTGTTACCCGTGACGGCCAACGCAGACCGCGCGGCGAGTCCATCGTGATCAGTCTTGGGCGTGACGAGGCGCAAGGCGATGATGCGCTGGCTTACACGGCGGCCGGGCACCTGTGGGCCAAGCGCATGGCGGACATGCTTCACCACCGCCTTGTCGTGAAACACATCCGCAGGCCCAAGCGCAAGCCGGCAAAAACATGACCGGGAACACCGGGAACAGCGGGAAGCGCCGGAAACGCACCAAGGCCGAGCAGGAAACGCCAGAACTGGAGGCCATCCGGCGAAAGCTGCACTCGATCAGCGGCATGCAGGACGTGGCCAAATCGATGGGCCTGCGGTCTCAGGATGCCGCCCTGCACACGGCAACGGTGCTCGCCTTGGTAAGCCGCAGCAAATTGTCTGTCATATCTGCGGCCGCCCTGTGCTACGTCGCGGGCGCGCCTCTGACCGGCGCCCCAGCCATTGCGCGGGCCATCGGATGCGCTAACCAGTGGATTCCCGCCCGGCTGCGAGGGCTGGCCGAAGCTGGGCTGGTGGTGTGTTTGAAGGGGATTCCGGCCGACGGAAACTGGCCGACGAGGCGCTACATCCTGACGAAAAAGGGGCATGACCTTGTTGAGCAGCTTAGCGTGCCGAAGCCGCACACGCGGAGGCGCGCCTTGCAGCCAACGCCATCGCGCGTCGGCCAGCAGATGCCGGTAAGGGGTCAACGTGGACCGCTGAGCGGTGACGAAAAACGCGGGCAAAAAAAACCGCGATAGCGAGGGGAGCGCTATCGCGGTTAAGCGCCAAGGGCAAGGAGGGAACCCTTGGCTGTCCACCACCACAGTAGATGCGGCGAACTATACCGATGCGGCCTAGTGGCGTCAACCCGTCACGACAAAAGATTTTCGCCGCCGCAATCCAGCCAGCCCGGAGCGGCGCTGTCGTCCCACGCGATGCCTGAGTCGCCCCCGGCGCCGCCGTGGGCCTCCGCCCGGTGCCGCCTTGTCAAGTCCGCCATGCCCAGCCCCGTAGCGTCCGATAGCCCCACGGCCGCCAATAGAGCCGCTTCCGCCCGGTCATGGTCCCTCACCCGCGTGAATAGCTCCTGCCCCCAATAGCTGGAGGCGAGCAGCCGCGATGCGTTTTTGGGGTCCGCGTGCCCGGTCAATCCCGCCTTTGCCTTCCATGACGCAGGCTGCAACCACCGCCCTTCCAGCCCCATGACCGCAATGGTTGCGCGGATCGCGCCGCGGGAGTCGCCGAGGCTGGCCGCAGAAACGGTGCCCTGCCGGCCGGGGCCGCGCTGCGCGGACGCGCCGACCGCCTCCACCGTGACAATGGCCTCATCGGCGCCCTGCGTGGCGCGGGCAAGGATCTTCGCCAATCCCTTAGCGTCGATGCAGCGCTGCTTCCGGGTGCCACCGGGCAGGGCCATCGTGGGCATGTCCTCGCAAAGCGTCAGCCGGCCGCTGGCGTCGACCGCCGCGACCGCGCCGGTTAAGCCCGGATCGATGCCGATGGAGATGTAACTTTTCATGGTTGATTCGCCTGTGTGGTGGGGCCGCGCGCTGAACAGCGGCCGCGGAAAATGTCAGCGGAAAAATCTCAAGAAAAATCTCGATTCCTGAATCCCTTCCCTCATTACATATACCCTCGTTCCCTGTTCCCGGTCCGGCCAAGCTCCGGCTTGGTCGCCGGTGGCCGGGGAAACCGGGCACGAGGGTAACATATAGAATGTGTAATGTACAGAAATTTGCGTTTCCCGGTAACGCCTTTGCTTTCAATGGCTTACAGCACATTCATGACGTAGTGCGAGAGGTTTCGCACCTAAGCTGAGTTCCCGCTATTCCCAAACTGTACAGAAAGTGATCAATTTTGCCTCGAATCCACACGACGACATTGGCGTAACCCATTGAAATGCAACGTTCCCACCGTTTTGGGAATTTCGGGAACGGACACCGGGTATTTTAAGCTTAAAGGAAATGTTTTACCGTTCGTCGGAACGGCGGATTCCGCAGTAGCGCGCGATGGCGGCCCTGTGCCATGATCCCCCTGCACCCGAAATCCACCACGCAAACAGGGGAAAATCATGGATCGCACATCCAAAATCGCTATCGCCACCATTGAACTGATCGCCTCCACCGGCATTCTCGCCGGGCTGCTCCTGCTCAATGACGAGCTTCTACTAATCGGCATCGTCGCGGCCATCGTCCGCGTGATGATCGCGCTGGCGAATCCACGCGACGCATCATTTGTCGACCGCTACGTGAGCGCGGGCGCGTCGGCCGTCAAGTGGGTGCTGGGCACGATCTTCATTGCCGCCGTCACGGCATGCGCCGGGCTGCTGTTGGCCGGCCGGTGGATCGTCAACACGTTGAAGACGCGCACCCTCGCCCTTGTCGATGCAGTGGCCACGGCCATGCCGCTGCGGCCCAATGAACCGCGGTGCGGCACGCCCGGCAGCGCCCGGCGAGCGGCCCTTGAGCGCGCGGCGGTGAAAGAGTGCGCGGAGATCGAGCGGGCGGCACGGGCCGCAATCAAGAGGCGCCCGAAGCCCGTGCTTGAATCGGTATCCTTCGAGTTCGACGCGGGAAGCGCTTGGGTTTACAGGGCGACGCTGACAATGGCGCCTTGCACCAAGCTGCGCGCGCTCGGCTGCACAGTCGTGCAGGCTCAAACGCGCATCCCGGCGACCGAGCTGGCCGATACGAAGATGGGCTTGGATGAGCTGTTGTTTGCCGTCTACTCGAAGGCGGCGGATCAAGTGGTCAAGCACTGGGGAGAGACTGCCGAAAAGCACAAAGCCAGCAAAAAGCAGGCTTGACTCACCCGTCAAAAACGTCTAGTATTCTGTGCAACACCACCACCGAAGACCAAGAACATGACCAATCCATTCCGCTTGATCACCTGCTGGTGCTGCGGCTATACCGCGCCGCGGCTTGAGTTCTCCAGCGGCTACTGCCCTGCCTGCTGCCGCGACATGAACACGGGTGCGGTGCGGCCCGGATCAATCCCGACACGGTACGTGGACGAGCGGGAAATTCGTGGCAAATTTTTCGTTCTCCGCATGGCCCCAGAGTACGCCGCAAGCCGCATCCGCAGCGTCCACGGATCGTTGGCAAGCGCTGCGCGCGTGGCGGTGACGCAACCCGAGGGTGATCTTATCGTCACCGGCGCATCGCCTGACGGCCGGTGGTCGCTGGATCTTCTGATTACGCGCAATGAATACCCGGTGGCGAAATGAGCGCATTCAAGAAAGCTGCGCGGAAAAAGGGCTACCGGCTCATCGACTTGGCCGAGCGCTGGGGCATCACACCGCGGCAAATGTCGCGCATCGCGGCCAAGCCCACCAAGCGGCACATCGACGCGCTGCGCGGCCTGCCGGAGCAACCGCTGGTGCAGAAGGCTGGGTGGAAGTCTGGAACCCGGCCGCCGTGGCTGCGCAATCAGCACGAAAGAACGAAAGCGCTCAGCCCAATCCGCAGAATGCAAATAGCACGGGACGGGGAAGATGATTAACCCGCCCGAATGCGACCGTTCATGGCTGCGCGCGACGCTGGATAGCATCGTGGTCCGCGACGAGCTGCCGCCCGACGAGTTCCCCGGCGGCCTGACTGCCAGCGAATGGATGCCGCCAGAGAATGACGACGAGGATAAAGATCAATGAAGACCATTTCACGAATGATCCGAGAAACCGGCCTGCCTGACGCGGATGCAATGGCGGATTGGCTTGAACGCGAGCACCCCGGACTAGGAGAAAAGTACAAGACTCCATCGTCCGCGGTAGTCGGTGGGATCACGTGGCGCCAGACGCCATTCGGCTTCGCAAAGTGGGGAAAGGTCTATGGTGCGTTGTGCCGTGCCGAAGCCGCTGCCAAGGAGCAAGGCCAATGAAAAGCATCCCAGAACTGATCCGAGAGACCGGCTTGCCCGACGCGGATGAGATGGCCGATTGGCTGGAGCGCGAACACCCTATGCTGGAGCGCGAATACCACGGGCTGGGCGGGGTGGGCGAGACTTCCGCGTTCGCAATATCCGGCGCGTTTGTGTGGCACGAGACGCCATTCGGATCGGAGAAGTGGGCAAAGGTCTATTTTGAGCTGTGCCCTGCCGGAGCCGCTACCAAGGAGCAAGCCCATGACGCACATCAATCTGGTTGAGCCGTTCCAGATGCTCAGCAAGCCCCTAATGGCCGAGTATCGACGGCTGCCGCGCATATTCACGGCCGTTCGTGAGCTGGAGGCGCAGGGCAAAACCGCAGGCGACGTAGAGATCCCAGAGCACTACGTTCTGGGGGCGGGGCACGAGCGGTTTTTCTACCCTAAGATCGACTGGCTGCGCCGTCGTTACGCCGAAATCCGAGATGAGCTGATCAGTCGCGACTACATCCTCGATCCGACGCTATCGGCCAAGATCCTGAGCGACACGGAGAGCATAGGCGAAGGCTGGCGCAAGCCGTACAAGCCGACGCCCGACGAGATTTGCTTGAGCATGGCCCATCTGTGCGTCCGGTCTGGGCTGGACAGCGTAGCCGATGAGCTGGCGCGCGGGCTTGCGCCCGCCAAGGGCTTAGGGGCGGCGCGCAGCGTCCGCGTGGAATGGGAGCGTGGCCTTGTCGCGCTCGCGGGAGAAGACCAATGAGCGAAGCCATGGAAATGCCCAGATACATACGCCGCGGCCCCAAGATCAGGGCGCTAAGGATCGACAAAGTTGAGCCACGTGATGGGGGCGGCGCGATCATCACCCCCACAGGAAATGACCATGAACCATTCTATGTTTCCAGCGTTTTTATGGCGCTGAACACGCCGTCCTCTGGGGGCTACTACGTGGTCGAGGGGGATGCCCTTGAATATTATTTGCCAGCCAAGTATTTCAACCGAAACTACACGCGGGTCGAATGATGAAAGCCATGAACCATGTCGAGAGTGCAGAGTTTATTGATGACGTGCTGCACGGCGGCGATGAGGCGGCGATGAGGCTGCTGGCAGAAGCCGAGTACGCAGACAAGTTCCTTCACGCTGTGGATTTTGTCGATGAGCTGGTGCTGTCGCCGCCGGGTGTGTTCGGGAGCGTTGACGATAGTGAGCGTTACGTGGACGCCGCGCGACGTGTCGCTGCGTACCTGCGGAGGTATAAGCGGGAGTTGGACAAGCAGAAGTTGGCCAGACACACGCCTCTGCCGAGTGTGGAGCCATTGCGCTATGCGGTGGCCGATGCGAGCCGGTATTGGTTCGCCATCCGAGACGACATGCTGCCGCCACGCCCGGAGGAAAAGACGGCAAAGCCGGAACAACTGGAAGCGGCGCTGCCTGACGTGGATCAGATGGCGGGACAGCCTGAGCGCGCCGAGACTGAACGACAGGCCGAGATCATCCGAGAACTTCAAGCGGCCCTTATGGACGCGCTTGACTGGAACTGGCTTGATGACGATAAGCCGGCAGACCTTTACCGTAAGTATTACATTCTTGCTTGCCGCCAAGATGGCGTTGAGCACAGCGACCAAGGCGAAGCTACACCTAGCAAGGGGTTGAGATAATGATTAAGTATCAAGTGTGGTGCGGAGAGATTAAAGCCATTGTGATTGCGCGAGAAACAGACGACTCTGTTTTTATTCCTCGGCCTAACGGAAAGGAAAAGAGGAAAGCCAAGCGCACGGACGGTGGCGGATGGTTCGACACCTTCGAGGAAGCTAAAGCTTTCTTAGTTCACCGAGCACTGCGAGAACTCACAGCAGCCAGGGTTCGCCTTGATCGCGCCAAAAGACAGCTAAAGAAAATGCGCGAACTGAGCGAAACCCAGCCAGTCACGAGGTATTAACAATGAATGAGATTCAAGCGGCCGATAACAGGGGGAGTAAAGGCGCGGGGGAGATGCCCGTGTCTGGATTTGAACATGAAATCCCTTATTTGGTAATAAAGCTAAAAGACGCTGACGGACATCTCACAACCGCCGAAAAGGAGTTGTTACAGGCGCTTGCCACCAAGATGGCGCGGGGACGCACCGACGCCATCTTGGTGGCACTCAGGTGTGCGGTGGCCTAGTCTGATTGGCCCGGATACATTCCGACATGGCGCGCGATTGTAAAGCGAGTCAAGGAGAATAAGCAATGAAAACCATTTCACAGCTCATCCGAGAAACCGGATTGCCCGGCGCGGATAATCTGGCCGACTGGCTAAAGAGTGAGCACCCCGACTTGGACGAAGAGCCCGGAGTCCCGTCGTATGTGATAAGCCGCACGTTCGCGTGGTGCTTAACACCCTTCGACGCCAAGGCATGGATAGGGGTTCATCGTGCGTTGCTTGACGCCGAGACCGCTACCACGTGCAAGCCGATGAGCAACATCCAAGACGACTGGCCCGAGATGCCAGAATGGGCCGACGTAATGACGCAGGACCGCGACGGGGAAGTCAGTGGCTGGGGCGGCCTGCAAGACGGCATGCTGCCAACCATCGGCGAGGCCGGGTTCTGGACCTATCTGGGCTCCAGTACCAAGCTCAGGGCCGAAGTGCTTCGCAAGGCATCTGGCATCTGCTCCGTTAATAGCGCTTGGCGCCCCCGTATCATCACCCGCGCGGAATGGGAGGGCGGAGCTTCGCATACTGACAGTCAACCAGCCGCGAGTCCAAAGCCTCGCCGGAATCCCAAGCGCAAGACGCGGAAACAGTTGAAAGCCGCCCTCAAGCGAGCGCGGAGAACCATTCGCACCGAATGCGCTCGCGCGAATGACGCCGAGAGTTACAGGATTACGCTTGATGGGTACAGGGATGCCCTGCTCGCCGCGCAGCGCGAACTAGGGGTGGCCAGCCGCAAGGTTAAGGCCAGCGCCCGCCGTGGCTTCTTTCACTCGGAGCGCGTCGCTAGGCTGCGCGCCGAGGCTATGGGGCTGAGCATGCGCGCTTGCAAACGCGAGGGGATCTTTGAACTCACGTTGCCTAACGGCGAAACCTACGTCTGCCCTGCGTGCGAGGTGGATGTGTACCTTGACGGATTTTACGAGGCGTTGGAGGCGGCCGCCGTCTCGGGAGGGCAATCATGAGCGGCACTTACGAACATTGGATAAAAACAAACTATCCGACAAAGGAAAGCTGCATTAATAAATGCAATGAGGCGGTTAGAGCGATGATAGATTGCTTTAATGAGTTGACAGTGCAAGTCGGGTATGCAAATGGTGTTTATCATTGCTGGTGTAAAGATGCTGACGGAAAGATTGTTGACCCTACTGGAAAGCAATTTGATGGAGGAATAAATTACACACTGATAGCGGACAGGTTTTTAAAGAAACATGAAATCGAACTATCGACAGGCGCGCTTTTCTTAGACACATAAGAAAGCACAGGTCGCGAATGGCTTTCGGGCGTCCGATTGATTAACTTGTTAGCTGCTTAATGTGAGGACAAAAATGAGCAAAAAATTTGAGGAATGCTTTTGTGAACCCTGCCAGTTCTACCCCGACGCTTTTCATGTTAGCAGGCGCAAATATGACTCAGAACAGGCGGCAAAACTGATAGGCCGCGAGTGCGCCGAAGACGTGAAGGCTGGGGACTTGAAGCCTAAATGGGTTCGATTCCAGTTTGCCGACGGATCATTGCGTGAAGAGTTTGGCTTGGATCACTGCTGGGCGGTTGTGCGGGAGGGAACGAAGAACGCTCAGCCGACATGGGAATATGAGTGCAGCTAATGAAGATTAAAGAGATCACATCACAGAACCGCCGCGACTTCCAAGCGGTATATGAGTGCGAACACTGCGGACATGAAAAGAGCGGCTGTGGGTACGACGACGTTAATTTTCACAGCAACGTCATCCCGGCGATGGAGTGCGAAGAATGCGGGAGAACTGCGGCGGATACTTACCGCCCCCTTGCGACGAAATACCCTGAATGGATGGCTGTATAATGACTATGCTCAGGAGCGCAGTAGGGCGCACCGTGAAGCCTGAATTCACCGCCAAACCGCGCCGCCCTACTGCGTCGCATGGAGATAATTGTTATGCGCCCTGACTGCCCTTGTTGCGGTGAGTTGCTGGTACACGCAAATCTTGGAAACGGCACCGTAGACACGTACTGCGAGGACTGCGGATGGCCCGACGAGTGCCGCGAACCTAACCCCAACTGCGTAATCTGCGGCCGGCCGGGAGTCGGCGTTTGTGGAGAAACATGGCGCTGTGAAGACCATTGGCGTGATGGCGCATAACGGCTTTGATAAGCCGCGCTCCCACTGAGCAAGAAGAGAACTCCGACGCTTACCGGCGCCGGCTTGATTAAATTGTTATAAACCGGAGTTTAATATGAAACAACCACCGTTAATTGATGAGTTACTTGATAAGAGCAATATGCTAGGAACCGACCAAGCCGAGATAAACGGGCGCTGGTATATTGCAAAACCGCTTCCGTACTACGGCTGGCACAACATAGTGACGCGCGTATACCACGCAGGGCTTGTGCTGATTGGGCGCGCTTCTGCGTGGCAGTATGCCGAGGACAGGAAAGGTTTATAACTACTGGATAGACACCGCTTTCGGTGCCATCAAATTAGGAAGTTGCGAAATGAAGACGCTTTACGACTGGAGCGAGATTCCGGAGAAGTATTCGGCAGGGACTACTGATGGCTGCGGAGGCACGTTCTTCTGGGAGCACGTGCATGGAAAGCCTATTGAGCGTTCAGACTTGGTGATTCACGACGGCAAGTGGCAAGTGGCTTCGCATTGCGGTCGCGATATCGAATGCTGTGATATAGAAATGATCACTTCTCGCGTTCCATGGCGTGAGTCATTCGAGCAACGACCCGTGGAGGTTGGCAACGAGGCCGAGCGCAGCGGATTGACCTTGGTCGGAGGCACCGCCGTGACGGAGCCTGACGGCACGCGGCACGGCTTTTGTGATCCACGGGAGGTGCTTGGGTTCATTCGCGGCTACCAAGCCCGCAAGGCGTTCACCGCCCGCGCGGCAAACCTGAGCGCCGCGCCTGACCATTTCACCCACGGGGCGGGCGACTACGGCCCCTCTTACGATCTGACGGAGGGCGGGCAATGATAAACCTTGGATCAGCGCAGCAGCTTGTTGACGAGCTGGTAGTAGAGATTGACAGAGCGATCAGCGATGACACGGCACCCGCGTGGTGCGCTTGGTGGCGCGGGCGCGCATCTGGCGCTGCTGACACCCTCAAAGCCTTTACTGAGGATGGCGAAATTGATTTCAGCCAGCTTGATTTGGCAGTGTCGAGACTGCATGAGGCGGACGACTACGGCGCGGGTGGTGGCCAATGAACGCCCTCCGCGCCGCGCTTATGACCGCCCTTATCTGGGTTGGCGTTGCCGCCCTCGGGCTTCTTCTCGGCGCAGGGTTCGACAAGTGGGCGACGGTGGACAACGTGCCCGGTATCGTTGTGCAGAAATCGCTGTCATTCACCTACAGCGAGATCACCTACCTGCTGGTGCTGGATGTGGGCGGCGGCCGGCGCATCGAGTGCCACGCGACGCCGAGGCTGTTTGTGGCGGCGGAAGAGGGTGCGATCATGTCGTGCCCGGCAAGAATGGTGAAGAAGCAATGAGCAAGATCATTATCAAAAACGTGTCCGATGCGTCGGACGAATTGGCGCTAAAGCTTGTCGGCCGCTCGCTGACAATGGACAAAGACGCGATTAAACGCTTTACCGTAAACGACGCGGCAGTCTACTTTGTGTACGCAATACGGAACAAAGCATCAACGCGATATGTTGTCGCTGGCTGCGACGAAACCGAGAGAAAAGAGGGCCAACCATGCAAATCAAATCAGTAAAAATTCGCACCGCAGACGGACGAAAGTTCAAGACCGCCCCGGAAACCGGTGCGTCAAATGAGTGTCACGGGTGCTGCTTTTTAAAGCCGAAGTCCGGCCGGTGCGGTCGACCGTCCCACCTATTTACTCAAGCCTGTTCGGATGTCGGAGCAATCTGGATTGAGGTGACGAAGTGAGCAGGCAGCACCACCGCCTCAAGACTGAAACGGAATTCTTTCAGGCCGTTGAGGCTGGAATAAAAAAGTTTGAGATCAGGCGAGATGATCGCGGCTTCAAGGTACACGACATGGTGTGCCTTGAAGAAGTCGTAAACGGAGTGCCAACAGGCCGCGAAGCCGGCCCCTTTGAGATCAGCTATGTGCTGACAGGCGACGAGGCCGGCCGGTATGGCCTCGGCAAAGGTCACTGCATCTTTAGCTGGTTCGGTTTGAGGTGACGGGATGACCAAGGCGAGCCCCGCAACGCGCACTCATAAACCAATACTGGAGATACGAAATGCCATGCAACTGCGACCATCTTGAGCCAAGCAAGCGTGAACGAGAAAGCCGGCTGCTAATGTCGCTTCTAGCCGAAGTCGGGATTGGGCGAGGCGATATCCCCTACTACGGACAGCTAGCCGCGGTCGACAAGCACACAGCCATGCTTTGCAAATTCTGCAAGGAGAACGACGTGACGAAGTACAGCCCCGTTCTTCAAGCGTGGTGGGTATGCCACCAAGCGGCAGATAAGGAGAGGGGCCGGCGGGAGAGTCCGGGCGGTGGCGAGGGGGGCAAGCCATGAGAGTCATACGCAGCGCCACAGTGCCGAGAGGGAGCGTGGTCGCGCATGCTGTTTCAAGGTGCAAGTGTGGGGCGGACGCGGAGCTGGTGAAGCTGCGCCGTGAGAAGCGCGGGTCCATGCTGATCCGCAGGACGCTCAGGCCGGACAGCCATTTCAAAATAACGTACCGCGTAGAGTGCCCGTCATGCGGCGCGCACAGCGGCGCGGAGATGAAAACGAAAGCGGGCGCGGCCCGCGCGTGGGAAAGGAAAGGGGGCAACCAATGACCGCCAGAAAACAGAAGCCACGTGTTGGCACGATGGAGCGCGACCTGATCGATTCCGGCTGCATGGATGACTGGGACGAGGCCAGCAGGCTGTCGATACTGGTGTCCTCCGGCGCCGGCAACCGGGCAACAAGGCTCAAGCATCGCCGGCTGGTGAAGCGGGTTTCAGCCAAGTTAGCAAGGGCGCGAGCAAGGCGCGGAGAGCGTTGACAGCGACGCTCCGCGAGCGTAGTATCCAGCGCAGACACCACCACCACACGGAGCCCCGCAATGACAACAAAGGCGAGAATTAAGCCGGCCGCAGCGGCCCGGCTGCGTGGCGCCTGCGCCCCGTATGCAAACCAGTTCTACCGCTGGCCGCCGTTGAACGCGCTCGGCCGCGCTACCGGGCTGAGCTATCACGTTATCGCCAAGGTGCTGAACGGAGATAGCCCGCACAGCGCGGCGGTTTGCGGCGGAATTTCCCCCGTCGGCCGGCGGGTTCATCCCGCTGTTGCCGGCCCTGCATGGGGGTATCTTGTCTATGGCGAGGTGCCTCATTGGATTCGACGCGGAGCATCCGCACCCACCATACCGCGCAGCACGCCAGAGGATGACCTGTGGCCCGACGTTGCGTGTTAAGCGCTCGGCAATGACGAGCAACAGGAGCAAGTAAGTGAAAAAGGCAACCCTCTACATGGCCGACCCGAGCGTGCTGGCCTCCATCGCCAGACTTATGATTACCATGTCCGGTTCGCGCACCGTCGACGAGCTGCGATACCGGCCCATTACCGGCCTCGAAAAGCTGGGGACGAAAGGCTGGAAAAGCCCATCGCTTGATGGCCGCCTCGCCATTGATGCCGGTCAATCCGTGCTGCTGCACTACTGCATCGCCATGCGAGTACCGGCGAAGGAGCGAATCGAAGAGATCGACGCTTGCACGCCTGCCCTGCCTGCTGACGCCATCCGCGAGGACCGGGAGCGGCGCAAGGAAATGGTCTACATCGAAGCGGCCAAGACGGCGCCGATCAAGGTGACCGACGTGCCTGTCGCTATCGACTGCGTGAGGGGGCGCGTAGTTATTGGCGACGTATCGGCGGTGACCTGTGACACCGTGGCCTCTGCCTTGAGGGCGCTGTCTGCAATCAGCGACCCCCCGCACAGCAGCGGCCTTGGCCTTCGCCCCTACACTCCCTGCGACGAGGACATGCACAAACTTCTGCGGGATTTGTCGCTGGGGTTTTTCAACAGCGTGCGGACCATGCACTCAGATGTGGCTGACGACACCGCCCCCGAACCCGAAGATCGCTTCCGGCTGCGCACGCAGGTGGCAAGGCAGAGAAGCACCGTAACTGGCCGCCTTATCCCGGCAGGCGACAGCATCGTGCGCGGATGTGTCGAGGATGACGGCATGGTATTCCAATCGCTCGGCGTGAACTTCGGCGACTTTTCCTGTGATCTGTTCGAGGACTGCACCGTCCGCGCGATCAAGTGGCACAAGGATCTTAATGATGAAGTTCTGGACGAGCACGCCGGCGACAACCATTCTCTCGCCATCGCCGAAGCGACGCTGCACGCTGGCTGCCTGCTCTCCGTGTTTGGTGATCTGGAAGGCGCGCTGGAAGAAATCAGTGCGCAGGATGGCGACGGGTGAGCGTCGACCACGAGGGCGGCAGGTTCGCCGGAGCTGCGTCACTGTACGCATACCAGCTAAAGGTTATGTGTGAAATTGGCAACATGCTGACCACCGTCGAGGCGCTGTACGCATACCAGCGGAGGGTTCTGCGCGACACCGGCATAAAGCCCACCACTGTGGCGCTGACCCGCCGAGAGCGCAGGGAGCTTGTCGGCGACCTGCGGCGTCACTTCCTTTTGCCGATGTGGGGCGGAAAAAAGGGTGTCCCGGTCGGCGCCAAGGTCTTAGAAATGATTGTCGTAGCAGCCCCGGAGCCTACCGAAACCGCGGAGCCGCAGGATCAAAGCGGCACCATCTCAGGGCCGGGTTACGACGCGCTGTAGGGCGCGAAAACTTGGCAACAATAACGCTTAAGAGGTCCACTCATGATCACGCAAAAAGAAGGCGCTCGGCACGCGCTGGAGGCCGTGGCCGGCGCCGCGGCGAGAGCAACCGCCGATGCCGATGCCAGCGCCGGCGCCGGACGGGATACTTCCGAGTTCGCGGGTATTCACCAGCACATCGGAGCGGCCTGCGCAATCTTTGCGTCAGGCCAGAACGACGCATCTTTGGAGCTGCACGGGCACTCAACGCTGGCCGTCGCGCTGGCAAGGGCGCTGGCCGCAATCTTGGCCTATGACTCGGCCCATGATACGGGCGCCGTGCGCGCGCTGACAGACCTGCTTTCTGACGAAATAACCGCCGGCACTCCGGCAGGTTCCACTACGGACTTTTTTGGGAGAATGTCACGATGAACGTCAAGTCGATTTTGCTCATGGTCGCGGTTCTGCTTTGCGCGGCCTCTTTCCCGGCCGCTGCCGCGGAAGACTACAAGCGCTCAGACGAGCGTGAGGCCGAGGCCGCGCTGGTAGCGGTGGGCGTACTTCTGGCCGGGCGTGCGTTGAATGTGGACGCAGGCACGCTCCACATCGGTTCGTGGCATAGCTGGCGCGGCAAGATGCGCAAGCAAGAGTTCAACCCCGGCGCCGGCCTTATCCTTGATATCAACGGGACTGCCCAGTATCGGATGGGCACGTATCTGAATTCTCACGGCCGGCAAACCGTTTATGCCGGTGGCGCCCTGTTACTCGGTGAGTTCTGGGGGCTGCGCATGCGCGGTATTGCCGGGCTAGCCAGCGGCTATCGCCACGCGCGAGGTATGCGGTCGGTTATCCCGATTGGCATGCTGGAGTTCTCCCATCCGCGCACAGGCGCCCGCGTCGGTATGTCGGCCGAGATCGATGAGGGCCGCGTCATGGGCGCGCTGCTTACCGTGTCCCTCGACTTTTGGAACGCCGGCAATTGAAGTTCGTAAACAACTAGGAGTATCAACCAATGAGCGCACAGCTTGAAGAATTACTCGCCATCACCGGACCGCTGGACGGCGATGACGCGGCCTACCGGCTGGCCGCAGCAGAGGCCGCCCTTGCGGCCGCGAGCGCGCGGATCGCACAGCTTCGCAAGTCCGTTACCGCCGAAATGTCCGCCCTCTATGGCGAGCGCGCCGTGAAACACTTTGCCGATGCCGGGAAGCCGCACGGATCGCTGCAAATGTCCCTGCCCGGCAACCCCTTGCTGGCGACCAAGGCGGAAAAATCCGTGACGTGGGACCAAGGCAAGCTGTTCGATGCGGCCAGCAAGTTCCCGGCGGCACGTTTTCGGGCAATTGCCACCATCAAGATAACCATTCCGGAAACCAATTACGCCAAGTTGACTTCGGACGAGCGGGCGCTTATCGACGGTGCGCGCGAGGTTACCGTCAAGCCGGTCACGGTGTCGGCCATTACACCGAAAGCGCCAAAGATCACCGCCGGCACGCCGGAGGTGCAGGCCGCCGTGGCGAGTATGATGGCGCCTGTCGTCGATGCCGTTGCCGGTATCTGGCAGCGGGAGGAATAAGCAATGCTCCAGATCACCACCGCCGCAGATCGGCAGCAGCAGCGGCGCCACGTCAAGACGCTGCTGCTTGGCGCCTCCGGGGTGGGCAAGACCACCTTGGCCACCACCCTGCCAGCAGATAGAACTGTTGTTCTGGATGCCGAGGCCGGCGACCTTGCTCTTGGGGAGTGGGGCGGTCAAGTAATCAATCTGCGCCAGTCGGCCATTCTTAGCGGCGTAGACGGCTGGACAATGGCGCGCGACATGGCCTGCCTGATCGGCATGCCGGACCCTGCCGCTGAGCCGGGGCAGTTCTACTCGCAGGAGCACTTTGCGCATGCTCAGGCCGTCCACATGCCTCGCGAAAAGTTGATGACCGGAATTGAGCATGTGTTCTTCGACAGCCTTACGGTGCTATCAAGAACGTGCCTTGAATGGGCTGCGCGCCAGCCGGAGGCGTTCAACAAGCAGGGCAAGGCAGACCTGCGCGGCGCCTACGGATTGCTGGCGCGAGAGATGATCCGCTGGGTCACGCACATGCAGCACGCCCCCGGCATCGATGTTGTTATCGCTGCTATCCTCGACCCCGGCGGCGAGGACAATCCGAGCGCATGGGTGCCGCAGGTTGCTGGGCAGGCCACATCTCGCGCCATAAAGGGTATCTTTGATGAGGTCATTACGATGGCCGAGATCGATGACGGCGTAAACCCTAAGTATCGGGCACTGGTGACGGGCGAGCCGAACCCGTGGAACTACCCCGCAAAAGACCGATCCGGCTGCCTCGACATGCTGGAGCCTCCAGACCTTTTCGCCATGATTCGGAAAATATCCGCATCACAGAGAAAAGACGTTATCCAAACGAAAATCCCCGGTGAACAATGAACAATCAAGACTTTCTCGACTTCTCCACTGCGCCGACGCACCAGAACGTGGGCGGCGTTATCCCGAACGGAACGCTGGCCTTCGCAACCGTCGGCTTCTCGGACAATGCGCCTCGCGATCAGAACGGCAGCCCGCAGCCGACCAATTCACAATCGAGCGACAGCGCTTATCTTGACCTTACGTTCAAGATCTCCGCCGGCCCGCACAAAGACCGCGTGGTCTATGACAAGTTCGGGGTGCGCGGTTCCGAGAAGTGGATCAACCAATCCCGCGCCGCTATCCGAGCCATGCTGGAGGTCGGCCGGTCGTCTCAGATTGGCGCCCCCGCGCCGCTTGAGGCGCTGCGCATCTCCGGCTATCACGAGATAGCTGGGCTGACCGTGGCCATCAAGATCAGCGTAGAAAGCGACACTGACCAACATGGCCAGCCGGTTGAGCGAAACCGCGTCCGGGCGGTGCTGACGCCGAACCCCGACAGCCCTACAAGCCGTGACTGGGCACGCCTTATCGCCGGTGATACGGAAGCGCCCGTGCCGCCGCCGGCCGCAGCAGGACAGGGGCGGGCTGCCGCGCCGTTCGGGCAGCAGGCAGCAGCCCCGGCTGCACAGCAGCAATTCCAGTCCCCGGCACAACCGGCCAATGCCTCCCAGCCGTTTGGCGGCGCGCCGGCGCAGCAGCAGCAGCAGCAGCAGCAACCGGCACATGGCGGCTTCCAAGCGCCTCCGGCACAACAGCCGCAGACCGGCGGGTTCATTCCGGCGCAGCAGGGTGTCGCCGCACAGCAGGGTGCCGTCGCGCAGCAGGGCGCCGACACCTTGCCCAGCTTTCTGGCGCAACAGCCGGGCGCAAGCGCACGGCCCGGCTTCATGACGCCGGCGCAGCAGCCGCAGCAGCCGCAGCAGCCGCAGCAGCAGGCGCAGCAGCCGCAGCAGCAGCCGGGCATCGACGACGACATCCCCTTCTAAGGGCAACAACCGCCAATGCGCGGCGGCACCTAGTCGCCGCGCAGGGAGAAACCAATGGATGACACTACGTTTTTCGGGCTGCCGGTTACGGTCAATGCCGCCGATCTGCTCGGCGGCGTTTTCGCCGTTCTCGCTCTCGTCGCCTTCCTCGGCTATGAGGCGCTGGACTATTTCAAAAACCGCAATGCCGACGGCAGCCCGCCAGAAGGCAACTATTTTTCACTGATCGTGGCCATGTTCAAGGGCCGCGAAAACAAAGAGGACTGAACCAATGAAAGATCGAATCCAAGTAGGCTTCCGCTGCACACCCGGCCTTCGCCAGCGCATGCGCGATGCCGCGGGAAAGCATGGCGTTCCGCTGAATGAGTGGATGCAGGGCGCGGTTATCGCGGCGCTGCATGAGCAGGCCAAGGCCGAGAAAAAGAAGGAGAGCTTGATCCGCCGAATCATCGGCTGGCTCGCCGCTGGAAGCCGTGGCGATGCGGCTTAGACCGCGACAAGAGCAGTTCGTTGACGCCTGCGTGGGCGCCGTGCGGGAGCACGGCGACACGCTGGGGGTCGCGTCGACAGGCTTCGGCAAGTCCGTGGCCTTGGCCGCAATGGTGAAGGAGCTAACGCCACCGAAGGGCCGCGCCCTTGTCATTCAGCACCGCGAAGAATTGGTGGGACAGAACCGGGAGCGGCTTTACCAGTTCGACCCAAAGTGCTTATCGTCGGTGTTCGATGCTCGCGAAAAGTCATGGCGCGGCCGGGCAGTGTTCGGAATGGTGCAGTCTTTGGCGGGGAAGTTCGACAAAATTCCGCGAATCGATGTGCTGCTGATCGACGAAGCGCACCACGTCGCCGCGCCGACCTACCTTGATCTTGTCAATGAGCTGCGCAGCCGCGAGACCCCGCCGCTGATTGTCGGCGTCACTGCAACGCCGGCGCGCGGCGACCGGAAGGGCTTGGGCGATGTATTCAGCAACGTCGCCGACCATGTGGAGATCGCCGAGCTGGTGCGGTCTGGAAACCTTGTTCGGCCGCGCAGCTACACTATCGATGTGGGGATACAAGACGAACTGAACCATGCCGCCGCAGACATGCAAGCCGTGGCGCGCATCATGGATAAGCAGTTGCTCAACAGCGCTGTTGTCGAGCATTGGGAGAAGATGGCGAGGGGGCGCGTGACTATCGCGTTCACGTCCACGGTGGCGCACGCCGAACACCTGTGCGAAGAATTCAGATCGGCCGGCCACCGCGCCGAAGTGATTCATGGGAAGCTGCCAACAAAAGACCGCCGCCGACTACTGGCCGCCCTGAACAATCAGGAAATCGATGTGATGCTCAACGTCGGCGTGCTGACGGAAGGGTTCGACTCACAGATTGTTTCCTGCGTTCTGCTGCTACGGCAATTCTCATGCGCAACCATGATGACCCAAATGATCGGCCGCGGGCTACGGACGGTCGACCCCGCTGCTTATCCGGGCATCGAAAAGACCGATTGCGTGGTGATCGACTTTGGCACATCGCTGCTGATCCACGGCACGCTTGAAATGGAAGTCGAGCTGTCCAAGCCGCGGCGCAACACCGACCCGAGCAAGATCCCGTCAAAGGTCTGCCCGAAGTGCAAAAGCAAGGTGCCGCTCGGATCTAGAATCTGCGCAATCTGCAACTACGAATTCAAGATCGAACCGCCCGCTGCTGGCGATGTTCTGAAAGATTTCGGGCTGTCCGAGATGGAGCTGATCGAGCGGTCGCCGTTCCGCTGGGAACACTTCTGGCAGGGCGTCATGTCGGCGTGCGCTACCATCGGCGCTTGGGCCGTCGTGGTCGCCTACCGCGGGAAATGGTTCGCCATCACCAGTAAGACGCGCGAAAGCGGCCGCGGGCAGGATATCGCCCTCGCCGCCGTCGGCGATCAGCTTGTCGCGATAGCTGCGGCCGACGATCACATGCGCGCCCACGGAGACCGTGGCCAAGCGCGCAAGTCGAAGACGTGGTTGACCGCTCCCGCCACCGTCAAGCAGTTGACGATGCTGAGCATGAACCCCGTCACCACTTACGGAATGACGAAATACCGCGCAAGCTGCCTGCTGGCGTGGCAGTTCAACCGCGTCAAGATACGGTCGATTCTTGAGGGTGCAAAACAGTGAGGGCGCCAGTAGCTAGGCTACGCAGGCAAAAGTCGCATTGCTCAGGGTGCGGCAAGCTGTATCCAGCCTTCTTCCTGCCCGACGAGGGCGGGCCGCTGTGCGGCGCATGCTGGCGAAAAACCAGCCACTACGCCGAGCTGTCGGCGCACCACTACCACGAAACTTTAATGGAGGCGATGGGCGATGGACTTCAAACGGCCGAGCAGGCAGGTTGAGGTGGTGACGCCCGGCCCCGATGGCGCGCTCAACTTTGCGCCATCGGAGAAAGAGCGAATTGCGCGCCGGCTCAACTCTCGAATTGATGCCGCGCTACAGGCGGAGGTCGAGAAAGAGAAGGTCCGCGGCTACCTTGGAGGGTCGCGCTTGGGACTGGAGTGCGACCGTCGGCTGGCCTTCGAGTATCAGTTCCAAGCGGAAGCCCATCGGCGCCAAAGGCTCGGCGAGTCATTGCCAACAAAGTTCCCCGGAAGACTAATCCGCCGCTTCCGTATGGGGAACTGGTGTGAAGAAGAGGTCGCGCAATGGCTGTTGATGGCCGGGGTTGCGCTTGATACCGTCGACAAGGACGGCAAGCAATTCGGCTGGTCGACCTACTACAGCGAAGCCGCCGGGCGAGACATCATCGCAGGGCACATCGACGGCATCATCTGCGATGACGCTGGCATCGGATTCCCTACGCCCTGCCTCTGGGAAAACAAGGTGATGAAGGCTTCGATCTGGCGCGCCTTCGTCAAGCATGGGCTGGCCGAAACGCAGCCCGTTTACTATGGGCAGGTGCAGGTTTACATGGCCTATCAGTCACTTGCCGATGGCGTTGACTATGAGAACACGCTATTCACCGCGATGAACGCCGACACCAGCGAGCTGGCGGTAGAGGTGGTGCCGTACAATGCGCGGGCTGCGCAGGCAGCGAGTGATCGCGGCGTCAGGGTGGTCGAGGCTAGGTCTCCGGCAGACTTGGCACGGATCGCCACAAGCCGCGACTCGTTCGCCTGCAAATTCTGCGACTTCAAAGATGACTGCTGGAGCATGCCTCAGTGAAACGAAAGAAACGCCACCATCTCCGCAAGGGCCAGCGATTCGACTACGGCGGCCAACGACTGACGTTGCCGCAGGTAGCACTGGAGATAACATGCTGCGAACGGTCGCTTGCCGCCTTCATCAAGATGAAACTCAAGCGCGGCAGCGATCCGCAGGGGGCAATGAATCAAGCGATTATGATCCGCCGCGGCGGCAACTACATCGCCGACTTCATCGAGGCGGAAACCGCGTCGATCAAAGACGCGCCGAAAACAATCGCAGGGTGGGCCGTAATATGAAACTGATCGCAATCCACGGGAAGGCCGGTACCGGGAAAGATACCGTCGCAAAGATGGCCGCCGAGTACATCGGGGAGCCGGTGGCACGCATCGCGTTCGCCGACCCTGTGCGGCAGCTTGCCGGTGCGCTGGTGCCTGCTGAAATCCTCACCAGCCGCGAAACGAAAGAGGAACCGCTGCCGAAAGGAGTCGCCTCCATGCTGCGAGACGCGAGATATGTAGGCACCCGCCTTGCGCCGATATTTATCTCCATCTTCCACCCACGCGCCAGCGAGCGGCCATTGGCCATCGACTGGAACGAAGTCATTCCGTGGCTGGGCCATGCCGGGGCGCGCAATGGGAGCTTGACGTGGGCAGACGCGCTTGAGTCACTGGCCTCCACCATTTCAGCCGCCGCATGGTTTGAGCACTTGTCGCCGCGGCGGCTGATGCAATTGATCGGTACGGAGTGGGGCCGCGAGAAAGTCGGCGTCAATATCTGGCCAATGGTTGCGCACGACACGCTGCGCGCGCTGGATGGGCACGTCAACGCGGCCATCATCACCGATGTTCGGCACCAGAATGAGGCCAAGTTCGCGGACTGGATCGGCGCCGATGTGTGGAGCGTCCGGGGGAAGGAAAGCACCGTCAAGGGCGCGGCCGAAGGGCATGCCTCCGAGGCCGGCGTCACGCTCGCCCGCGGGCATATCGTAATCAACAACACTGGCACCCTAGACGATCTTCGGAGCGTCGTGGAAGACGCCATCGAGTCCAAGCCCTGACCGCCACAAGGACCACTATGCAGACCATCAAGACCACGGCCTTCCCAAGTGCAGCCATGAAGATGGCCGGCCACGCCCGCACCAAGATCGGGCGTGGCGCCGGACAGAAGGAAACGACGACATGAGCGCTGACGCGCAAGGGGGAGCGCAGCTTCGCGTGAATCGGGAGCACATCCAGCGCCATATCGAACTGCTATTCGGCTACATATCAAGCGGCTGGCTGTCGATCCGTTCGTTCGGCGAAGAGGGTACGCCCTCCAAGCATGAGCCGGGCGCGTTTCGTTGGGTGGAGCTGGATGGCGATTGCAGCGCTGCGGTGGCCGCCGCTATCGAGATCGCAGAGCGGAATGCTGGCACCGACTTTGCCACCTACATCATCCCCTTCCCGTGTCGCGCGCGGGGCGCAGGCGGGCACAGCGACATCACAGAGGCCGCGGCAATCATTGCCGACTTCGACTGCGCCCAGCCGGCAGCCGCGCTACAGAAGGCCGCGCAGTGGCTTGGCGCGCCGGCAATGGTGGTCGCCTCGGGTGGCGTCACGGCAGATGGCGAACGTAAGCTTCACGCTTACTGGTCGCTGGACAAGCCGGCCGAGGACATCGATGCCGTTGCCAACATGCAGCACGTGTTGGCCCTGAAAACCGGAGGCGATGTTCACTTCGGCCGCGGCCGCGCGCACCAGCCGATCCGTATCGCCGGGTCCATCCACGGGAAGGGCGGCACGCAGCGCGCATGCGAGATATTGAGCGTTGCCGACACGGAGTTGACGCTTGAGCAGGCCACGGCCGCCATCGAGCAAATGCCCGAGCGGGAAGGGGTTGCGGCGCCGATGACGGCGGAGGCCGCGCGAGGCGATGGCGGGGTTTACATGATCGCCCAAGGGGCTGACGGGCTGTTTGATTTCAGCGCGAAGCCGCCGCCGTGCATCGAGCAGCACTTGACCATACCAGTGCATGCCGGCGGCGAACCGGACGGACGGACGCGGTTCACAGCGACAACCGCCGTGATCGGCTTCTACTTGCGCCAAGTTTCCGACGGAACGATTTCAAGAACTGACGCATGGGAGCAGGTTGTTGGCTGGAACTTGGCCATGTCCAAGCCACCGATGGACGCCGAAAAACTCAAGCGCGAGTTCTCCGCCTTGGAGCGGCGCGAAGCCGACGCCGCCGCCAGACGCGCCGAGCAGCGCGCCAAGGCCACGTCAACCGCACCCGTAGCGTTCGCCGCTCCAGCGCCGTCGGACGAGACTCCGGGTGCGCCCGGCGCCGTGGTGCCATTCCCGACAAAGCCCGGCGCGGACGACGGCCCGCCGGAAAACGTTCTACTCAGGTGGGCGGCTTACCAATGGGTGCTCGGCGAGCCGCCGCCGCGCGAGTTTCTGGTCAAAGGACTGGTGCCGGCAAAGCAATTGCAGGTTCTCGCTGCCGATGGCGGTGTCGGCAAGAGCACGTTGGCCCTGAGCCTTGCCATGCAAGTGGCCGCGGCCGGCAACACAAACCCGGCCTATTCAGATAAGCGCCTAGCGTGGCTGGGCGAGCAGGTCGTCCAAGGCGGCACGGCCGTGGTGCTGACCGCCGAGGATGATGCTGACGAAGTGTGGCGCCGACTGCGCAGCTTGGACGATGACGGCGCCACGCTGATCCGCCGCGCCGGCCCGCGCCTGATCGTGCTGCCACTACTCGACTTCTGCGGCGGATCGTTCCCGTTGGTCCGGGTTGCGCCAGACGGGACAGAGATGCCGACAGCACAATTCCATCGCCTGCTTGGGTTGCTGCAACAGATCGAAGACCTTGCGCTAGTGGTGATCGACACTCTGGCCAGCACCCTGCACGGCAGCGAAAACGACGGTGCGGTTATTCAGCAATGGATGCGCGCGGCGAACAAGATCAACACCTTGGACGCCGCCGTGATGATCGTCCACCACACCCGGAAAGCCGGCATGGAGCCTGTGCGCAACGCGGTGCAAATGCGCGAGAGCGTTCGCGGCAGCACTGCCATCTTGAATTCCGTCCGCGCGGCGCTCGGCGTGTGGCCGGCAACCGACTTCAAAACGCGAATGAAAAGTATGGGGCTGGAGCCGCGAGCTGGCGCCTGCTACCGGATGGCGGTGATCAAGGCCAACAATCCAGAAATGTCGAAGTTCACAAAAACGCTTCTGCGCGAAGATGACGGGTCATTCCGCGACGTGAGCATGAGCGACGAAACGCGCGGCCGATCCGATACGGAAACGGGGGCATGGCTTGTCGCTGCCATCGAGCACGCCGCCGCCAATGGCGCCCCGCTCACGAAGAGCGGCCAGCATGGCGTGTTCCAGCGCAAGAGCGAGATGCACTCATGCCTGCGCCACCTGCCGCGGCGTGCGGTCGATGAGCTGCTTGACGATGTGATGGCCGCGAAGAAGGTTGTTCGCACCGCGACCGGCGCGCTTGATGTGCCTGACGGGCGATACGCGGCCGGGCTAGACAAAGACCGCGCCTCTGGCGGGTACTCGCCGCCGACGTGGGGCAGTTACTACTATGACGTGGACATCGACGCCGTAATCGAGGACTTCACTGCCGGCGTCCCTTCCGGCAGCGAGGATTGAATGGCGGCCGTCAGAATCGAACCGCGCCCTTGAGTTCATCCGCCAGCGACGCCGACAAGGCCATGCCCCCCTCGGCGCGCTCGCTGTACCGCTCACGGGCGCGGATCGACTGGCGGATCTTCTTATCAGGGCTTTCGCCCAGCGCCTCACGCAGCCGCATGCGCGCCTCCCGATAGGCGGCCATGTCCCCGGCCATCTTGGCCAGCGCGGCAGCATTCAGAAGGCGCCGGCGCCGGTCGAGAATTCTGGACTCGTAAAGCCGCAGAGAGCTGTTGCGGTCGTACCTGTGCGAAACCCGATCCGGCGTTATGCCCATTGACTGCAAGGCGGTTTCCCAGCCTGAAATATCATCGACAAGCGGATCGCCACGGTAAGTATTCACGCCTTCGCTGGCGTACCGAATGGCGCGCAGCGCGTCACGGAACACCTTCGGCACCATCTTCTCGATCCCGCGCTCAACCTCGCCATCATTGATCATTGACGCGCCAATGGCGCCGTTGGCAACAATGCCGAAGCCGGGGCCGGCGATAGTCTCCAGCCAGTATGCCGACAAGTCGCGACCCTCCAAATCCCTGTCAGGCGACCGGAACCAAAGCGAGTCCAGCGACACGCGGCTGTGAATATCGCCGCCGGTCGCCACGTTCAGCAGGCCGTGCGTAATCGCCCGCCCGCCCGTCTCGCCGGCAATGTCAGCGATGAAGTTCTGGTATTCGGTAGCAAAGTCGTATTCTTCGTCATCGTCGCCGAAGGCCGAGGCCGCGGCGTTGGCGACCATAGCCACCACGCCGAACAGCGGTAGCCCAGTCGTGCCGGCAGCGATGGCGTGCATGCCGAGCACACCAGTCAGCAGCCGCCGCGCTTGGGCGCGCTCCGCCTTCGTGTCGCCCTTGAATGACTTGTACAGGTTTCGCCACAGCAGGTAGCTCATGTTCAGGCTGTATTGCCGGAACATGAGCAGCACTTTCGCGGCGTTGCCTTGCATAAACCGCGCGCGGTTTGCGTTCTGGTAATCGAAGTGCGATTCATAGGTTGCGTCTCGCGCGTAGTCGATGGCCGCTTCGTGCTTCATGCCGGACTGCCTTGCCAGTCGGTAGGCGGCGACAGAAGTCACCTCGCGGTTCGCCACCTCGGCATGATGGAACAGGAACCCGACCGCCCGCATTGTTTTCTGCACACCGGGGCGGTAAGTGTCCATGTCGTTCTCGCTGGCGCCGGCAAGGTCCATTGTCATAGTTCTGTCGATGACGCCCTCGGCCTCAAGCTGCTCATAGGCCGCGCGCTCTTCGGCGTTCAGGCTGGCACGAATGTCGCCCTTGCCCTTGCTGTAGCCCTTGAGCGCCCTTGTCAGCTCGCGCGACGTGCGCCGGAAGCCGAACTTTGATCCGATGACCGGCAGGGCGACAAGCGGCGTTTGGGTCAGGTTGACCAATGCTGCCGCCGGGGTGACGCCGAGATACCACGCGAAGTTGGTGCTGGAAACCGTCGATACCCATCCGGCATTGCGCGGCTCCATGATCCATTGGTGCCGCTTGAGCATTTCGTTGAAGTAGTCCGCCGCGGCGTTGGCGTTCTCGTCGTTTTCGCCGGACATGCCCTTGACGTGATCTTTCATCTCCGACAGCGCACGCTCCAGCTTGTCGCTGTGCCGCAGGCGGCTGAATGCGAAGCTGCCGTGGAATGCTTGTTTCGCGAAGGCGCGCATGGCCTCGTTGCTGTAGCCGGCCCGCCCGGACCGGTGGATGAACTGCTTACGCACGCTCACATCCGGCATCGTGGTCAGCCACATCTGGTATACCTGATCTTTCACTTCCTCGGCAGCCTTGCCGCCACCGGATTCGTCGAGGATCTTTGTCACCTCGTTGACGAAGCCCGACGAAGCACTTACCAGCCCGGTCGATTGATCCAGCTTCTTACCGGAGCCTTCAATCTTCGCGCCCTGCTTTTTCAGCGCATCAATCGCGCGACGCTGGTCGGTCGGCGATTCGTACATCGTGAATAGCTTTTCACCGTCGGCATCGATTGCCGACACCCAATAGTCACCGAATCGAGCCAGCGGGAAATATGGGCCTTGAACTTTGGCGACCTCGAAGTGCAGGCGCAGCCGCTCCTTCATTGCTGTCTTGGCATTCTCGCTGCCTTCGATGCGATCAATGCGCGCCATTAGTTCTTCTTCCATGTCCGCTTGGCGTCGCACGTAAGCGTCGCGCACCTTGCGGTAAAGAACATGCGCCTCGCCATTGGTGTCGCGGCCAAGCTTCTCCCACCGCGCGCGAAGCCGGGCATACTCGCCCTTGCGCATCGGCGCCCGCGCGACGGCTTGTTCCAGTGATTTCAGCGTTGCGGCCTCATCGGCAGTTAGCTCTTTCTTGGCCTTGGCCCTGCCGTGAATCTTCTTGATCTTGGCCTTTAGCGCCACCACGTTGGCCGGCGCGAACGGCTTATCAGGGTCGATGCCGGCCAGCGTTGCATCGTGCATAAGGCCAGCCAGATCATCGCGAACAGCCTTGAACTTATTATTGAAGTCCCCCCATTCCGACGCGATCTTGTGCGCCTCATCCTGATAGCGCTTGCGGTCTGCAAACATCCGGTTCGCCACCGCGATGTACTCCTTGACCTGCGGCAGAATCTTCTGGCTTACGTCGCCGATGTGGCGCAGGCCAAGCAGCCCAAGCCACACAGACCGCAGCTTATCCGGTAGCGCGCGCAGCCTCTCCGCAGAGATCGCAGGCACGCTTTTGACCGCACTCTCTACCGCGTCAATCGTTCTTTGCCGATTCGATTCGCTGGAAGCGCCGCCACGGGAGAACAGCGCATCGGAAACGGGGCCGGCCACGCCGCCGCGCGAGAACGCAATGCGCGGATCGGCCGGGTCGAACGTGCCGCGGTTGCCGATGGCCGACTTGACCTGTGTCGGCTCGAAGGCGATGTAATGCACCGTGTTCTCGTCCATGCCCGGCATTGCTTTACCGCGCACCCTCTCACTGCCGAATTTCCGGTTTACTGTGTAGTCAATGAACCCGTCAAAGCCTATTGCGGCAAAGGCGCGGCGGATCAGTTCCTTCGATACCAGCTTGCCGTCCTCGTCCGTTACATCGGCAAAATAGCCGTCAGACTCAAGGCTGCTGATAATCTCTTCGGCGGTTAATTCTTCACTGTCACTTAATAGGTTCGCCAGCGTTTTATCGGCGTCAGCCTGAAAGACATCCTCAGATTCAAGTTCCTCGCGCAGCGCTGCCGCGAAATCAATAAGGCTTCCGCCTTCATCAATAATGTCGCCATCCTCGTCTTCTGTGTATTCGCGATCAAGGGTAGTCGGGTTATCGCCGCCAATCTCCACCGGGTTTTTAATCGAGAGATAAACCGGCATAGTTGCGCCTTCGTTGTCCATCATGGACTTCTTGGCCAGCGCCATCGCCGCGTCCTCGTCGTAATATTCCCCGGTTTCTTCGTCGATCTCATTTTGCAGCCGCTCGGCTTCCAGCTCTATCTTCATCGACATATCCGGCCCCTCGCCTGCGTAGTTGTTGGCCACGTCGCCGCGCTCTGTCGTGAAATAGAAGCCCGCCCCCAAGTCGCTTTCCGGGTTTGAGTGCCTGCGGTCGAACGCCTCGAAGTTGCTGCCCGTGCCGTGGTACACCACTCGCGGCTCGCCATTTATATCGACAACCTTCGAGTCACCGAACCACCGCTTGAAGGCGGGGGTTTCAGTCACCGGCGGCGTGTCTTGGCGCATGATGCTCGGGTCGCCTGAGTCGAACGTGCCGCGGGTGCCAACGGCCGACTTAATTTGGGTTGGCTCGAAGGCGATAACAGTGTCAGCAGCGATTTGACTGGAGTCAGCCACAGGCGCGTCTCTGACGTTTCGGACCAAAACCCCGTCATATCCAAGTTTTCGCGCAAGCTTCGCTAAGGAGTCTGCGTCTGTCGCGTCGCCGATAGACTCAAGCGTGCTTCCGTCGATTGAAGCGCGCCTCTTCCGGACGGTCCTTGGCTTGGCGTCCTCAAAGAGTTCTGCGAGAAGCCCGTCGGTCGCCCGGTCCCCCGAAACCCGCTGCTGGTACAGCTTCTCAGTTTCGCGGCCATACACGGGCGCGTCGCCGTCGAGATTCGCCCAGTACCGGCCCTGCGCATCCACAATAAGCGGGTTTTTCAGCGCGACATAAGAGGCGTACACATCCTCGCCGTACTGCTGCGCCACGTCGCGGGACGTTGAGAAATACGCGCCGCCACGTTCGCCGCGCGTGTCAAAGGTTTGGAAAGATTCTGCGGAGTACGCATTCGCATTGGTCCCGTGGTATACCACCAGCGGCTTGCCATTTTCATCGACAACCTCCGAGTCACCAAACCACCGCTTGAACTCTTGGGTTTCAGTGACTTCGGTGGTGCCGTCCGACGAATACAGCGGGTGGCCTTCTGGGAAGGCTTCCGGGTTGCGCTTGGCTTGGGCGCGAATGTAGGTTTCAGAGTCGGCAAGAAGCTGATCGATCTCCGCTGACTTGAAGGTTTTGCGGAAACCGGCAGCCTTGAGCCACCTGCGGACAGCGGCGCGCACGCGGCTGATAAGCCTGCGCACCGTGCTTGAGTGCGCCCTGTGCTCCGCGATGTGCGCGATGATCTCCTGAACCCGCTCCTTTCCCTTGATGCCGGGATAGTTCTTGTCCACCGCGGCAGCCGCAGCGGTCACGCTGGCATCGCCGTTGGCTTCCAGTTCCCGGATCGTTTCCGTTATTCCCGCGAAGTCACCGGCAAGAACCGCCTCGACGCCGTAGTGCCCGATCAGCTCATGCGCAAGCACCACCTCGGCCTCTGCGCGCGATCCGATGTTCTGCGCGACAAGGTAAACCTTCCCGTCGTAGAGCATGCCGCGCGCGTCACTCGGCGCATTGTCAACCGGCAGATCGGCAGGGGTGGCGACCACCTCAACGGGCACATCACCGGCGATCTTTACCGCCATCTTGGCCAGCGCTGCCCGCGACATGCCGCCGGCAGCCTTGGAATCGTTGCGAGAAAATGAAATCCGCGGGTCCGCCGGGTCGAATGCGCCAGAGTTTTTATCGGCACCCGCTACCGGCTCCCCAGTGACGCGGGAGCGCACTTGCCCATTGATTGCAGACTTGGCCTGCGTTGGCTCGAAGAACGCATAGATCGTTGTTGGTGCGGTGCGGAGCCCGTCAAGACCTTCGTTGTAATGATCGCGCACGTTGTAGATGATGACGCCATCATGCCCTGCCGCGCGCGCCTCTTCGATCTTCTCTTCCGTTCCTCTCCAGCGTTGGCCCTTGCCGTTCACCCGCAGCGGATTCTTTATCGAAAGATACATCGGGACAACGCCGGGCTCGGCGTTCTGGTAATCGAACGCCCTTTCGTGGACGGCGTAACTGTTGGCCGTGGCCGAGTCTTTCGCGGCGAAAAACACGCTGCCGCGAGAGAATGCCTTAAACCCTTCGGAGAAGATCCCGCGCATGTCCGGCGCACCGTGGTGAACCACCAGCGGCTTGCCGAAGCTGTCGACAACCTTGGAATCGCCGAACCATCGCTTGAATTCAGGGGTTTCAGTGACATCGGCGCCACTGCGAGAAAACAGCTTCGCGCCCTTGGCCGCGTCGCGCAAAGCCTTGCCGTCGTTCTTCTTGGCTGCGGGCTTCTTCTTTGGCGCCGCCTTCTTGGCAGGCTTGGGCTTGGCTTCTGCGTCAGGCGCGCTCTGCTTTGCAGCCGGCGCGGGATCGGGCTTTGCGGCCGGCTCCGCCTTTTCTTTCCCGCCTGCCGCGTCCCGCTGATTCAGCAGCGCCTCGCGCATGACCACGCCAAGTTCGCCGAAGGGCTTCTTGGCAGCATTCTTCGCCGCGCGGCCAACGGCACCGCCAGCATTCGACCACCCGGCCTGCGCGACAGCTTCCGCGCGCTGATCTGCGGGCATGGCGTCCCACCACGCCGCGGCCGGGGCCGGCGCTTCGGCGGGGTCGATGCCGTCAATTGTCGTACCGTCGCCCAGCGCGTTCTGGAAACCGTTGCGGCGCAGGGTGATCGCCTTGCCGCTGGCTGCCGCCGCCGGCTTCCCGGTTGCGTCAAGATCGGCGACAGGGGACGCGGTGACAACCGGCTCCCCGTCCCGCTGGTCGATGCCGTCAATGCGGTATCGGCGCCCGCCGGTATCGAACACGTCGCCAGCCTTCGGCGCGCGCGACGGAGCCCCGGACCCTTTCCCAATGGTCGGTGCGGGAATGCCGCTTGATGCTTCCGCCTCGGCGGCAGGCGCCGGCTCGGGCGTCGGTTCTGGCGTCGGCGAAACATCTTTCGGCGCAGGAGATTCGGCCACGGCCTTTGCCGCCGCCGCGCGCCGGATCGGCTCGGCATAGGCGTCCTCGATTTCGGTGCCGCTTTGATCGGTGTAGACGCCCGGCTCATCCGTCGCGGCAACCTGCTCACCGCTCGCGAGGGTATGTGTCGGCGTGAAGTCTGGCGCAGCCGGAGCGGCTTCTTGCGCTGCGGCGGGGGCAGGCGCCTCGGCAGGCGGCTGAGTCGGAGTCTTGGCGACAGGCGGCGCTTGCGGTACGTCGGGGACCGCGGGCGCTGCATCCTGAGTTTCTTGCGTCTGCGGCGCGGTGACAACGCCAAAGCCGTTGCCGACCGGCACCACCTGCGGCGTGGCGCCAGTGCTCGCTGCGCGCTTGTAGGCCGCGGACGCTCTCGCGCCGCGCTCGCTTTTGAAGGGCTGGCCGTTGCCACGCACCTGCGGCGTCTGCGCCGCTGCGGCGCCTGCGGCCGCGACTGCCGGTGCCGGTGCCGGCGCGGCATCGGCAGCACCCGCGTCTTGTGCGGGCTGCCTCACTGGGAACGGCGGCGCCGGCCGGGCGGGCGCGTCTCCCGCTACGGCACCCGTGGCGAAGTCGACAAGGGGGGGCGACTGGGCCGGGCGGGCGGGCTGGCCCAGCGGCGGCGGTGCGCCCTCACCGGGGGCCAGTTCGACAGGCGCAGGCGTCGGCGTCGGCGCATCGAGCGAGTCTTTCATCCGTCGGGCGCCAGCGACAACCGCGTCAAGCGGGTCGCCGGAAGCCTCAAGCTGGTCTGCGATTGGATCGGGGCGCGGCGCCGCCGGCGGGGGGGGTGGGCGGCGGCTGGGGGGCTGCCTTGGCTCAAGCGGTGTGGCCGCTCCGAGCCGATCAACCAGCGGAGGCGCGTCCTGCCGGCGACGAGACACAGCACCAAGGGCGCCGCCGATCATGACGCCGCCCAAGCCTTCCGTCATGGCCGCGTTCACAAGCCCCTCTGTGCCGCTCCGTGTCGGGTCGGCGAATTCCTGAATGGCTAGGTTCTGCGCAACCTGCTCGGAGCCGCCTTGGGCCGCCTCCTGAAGAAACTCGGCGCCGCCACCGCGCGCCACGTTGGCCTTGACGGTCGCGCCGCCGATGCCGCGGGATAGCAGCGCTTCGGTCAGCCGGCCGCCCAAGGCGCCCAGCATCGCTTGCGGTATGGCTGATTCCTTCATCGCAGACACGGCGGCTTGCTTGGCGAGAATGTCGCGCGCAAGGGTGGAGCGCTGCGCCTCGCTGAGTGAGGGCATGCCGTCGAGCAAGTCGCCGTAAAGCACCGAATAGGCCGGCGAGTCCATCAGGAACTTGTGGTCGTAGCTTTTGATTTCTTCTTCGATGCCGTGGCCAAGGTTGCCAAGCACCGTCGAAGTTTCTGCCGCGCCATAGGCCAGCGTGCCGGATACCTTATTCACGCTCATCATGGTCGCCGCGGCCGCCTTCTCCGCCGTCTCGCGCGTCATGCCCCGCAGCATCAGTCGCTTGACAGTGCCTTGCGCCAGCCCCTTGATCGGCCCGCCCGTGGCCACCGTGCCGGCAAGAAAGCCCAGCGCGTTGGCGCCAAGGTTTGCCCACGCGCGCGCGTCCGTCCACGCGCCGCCTGCGCTGTGCGTGCCGTCCTCGGCTTGGGTAATGAATTCTTGGCTCTGCGCCTGCTTCCACGCATCGGACTGCGTATCGCGCACCGACGCAGAGTAGTCGTAAAGGTCGGTAGCAACGCCGCGCGCCGCATCCGAATCGACCATTTCGCCGACAAGGTACGCCGTGCCGGCAAACGAATCGACGAAAGACGCGCCGACCTCATTCCCGAAATCCGCGCCGAAGCCCTGCTGCGCGGCCAGATCAAAGCCGCCCTCCAACTGGGCGGAATACTGCTGGCCATATCGCTGATTCCAGAAGGAGAGAGCTTCATCAGGCGTGAAGCCCTCCGGCCCGAGCCGTTCTCTGGCCGCGGACATAAAGGCGGACGGGCTGGGGATTTGTGCCATGCTGGTTCCTGCGGGATGTTTTCGTCAGTCTATCAAAGGCGGCAGTCTACTGTAGCCGCTGCTGAGCTTGGGCCGCGATGAAGTCAATTTTCGCCAGCTTTGCGGCATTAAGCTCGCGGCGGAAGTTGGGGTCTTTGGCGCGACTGACCATGTACTCCAGCTCATCGCGCTTCATCTCGTTGATGTAGCTTTCGGCGCGGATGAATTCGGCAACAGCGCGATCATGCGCCGGATCTACCTTCTTGTTCGCCTCGCGCTCTGCCGCCTCGCGCTCTAACGCCTTCCGCCTGTCTTCCATCGCCGTTACGCGCTGGTACTCGTCTTGGCGGCTGGCAATCCCTTCCACCCGCGGGCGCGGAAGGGGCTGCGAGTGGTCGGCAGACGCAGCAATATCTTCCGCCTGCGTCCGCTGCGCCTCAGTGACAAGCCCGCCGCTGGGGTTCGGCGACTGGCTGCCAGCCTCAAGCTCTGCGGCGAGTCCGTCGAATTTCGACCCATTCCCGGCGAGATCGCCTTCGCTCGGCACGTAGTCGAACTTTGCGCCGGGAACCAACCGGTACCCGGTCTGATCAAGCCACTGCGAAAACCGCCGACTGACCTTCGAGCGCGCCTGGTCGATGTTGGATTGCAGCTCGCTCATATACGCGGCGTCTTGTTCCTCCCCTGACTTCTCCTGCTCCATTGCAAGCTTCATCTGCCAATCGTCAATCATGGCATTGAGTTCTTGCGTGTCGCCGGATCGGTTCAAGTCAGTTCGCTGGTACGAATCCCATAGACCTTTCTCGGTGTACTGCCCGCCGTGGTCCTTGTGCGTGAACGTCGGCCCATCGCTCGGCTTGCCGCCGCGGCCGGACGCTTTTGCATCATCGATAAGGCCGGGGGCGGGGCCGGTGACTTTCTCCAAAGACTCGCCATCTGGCGTGCGACGCATCTGCTGCAACCGCCCATCCGGCCCGACAACGCGCCCGACAGTTTTGCCGGCCGCTCCGAAGTGCATATCGGACACGGCATCGCCGCGGTTCCGCGTGTACCGCACGCCTTCCGCCTCGGCAGCGCGGCCCTCGGCGCGAACGGTCATGTCCTCGAAGCGCCCCTCGGAACGGATTTTCGCCTCTTCAATTCGCGCATCGCGCTCCTTTTGAAGAACATCCTGATACCACGTCTGACCTACCGCCGTCGCGCCGGTGCCGAGGCCGCCAATTGCGCCGATCAACCCAAGCTTCGCCATTACGCCACTCCCTGCGGCACGCCTTGGGTGGCCGCGTTCGGATCAATGCCAAGCTCGGCAGCGCTGCCCAAGGCTTCTTCCGGGGTCGCGCCGCCGCCCTTCGTTGCGGCGACAAGCGCCTGCGCACCGACCGACCACGCCTCCTGCACCGCGTCGTCGGAAACTTCGGCCATGCCGCTGGACTCAACGGCATCGGCCAATTCTTCGACAACTTCTTCGAGTGCGGCGAGCACAATGTCACCGTCGTCAATGCCGAGCTGCTTGACGCACGCATCGACGATTGACGCCGCGACGTTGCCGATGGCCTGCTGCGGTGGCTCGTTACTGTTGATCAGGCCGACTATGGCATCGAATATATCCTTGCCGAACGCTTTTTCGAGACACGCTTGGGTAAGCGCCTCATACGACTCCTGCTCTTCCGGAGTCGGGGCCGCGTCGTCTTGAAGCTGGATCACGTCGCCGGTTGCGCCCGGCAATTCCGGCGCGGGCGACTGCTTTCGACGAACGCTCCGAGCGCCGGAAACGAGCCCTGCCGTTCTGCCCTTTTTCATGCGTATTCCCACCGTTTCGTTTCGGAGTTGTAGCGCTTGCGCGCAACGGGCGCGGGAGCTGGGGCGCCGGGGCGCGGCGCTGCGGTTGTGCCGGGCGCGGCCAAGCCGGGGTTGCCCGCCGAGTTGACCAATCCGCCCTGCGGCGGCACGCTCGGAACTTGCAGGCCGGGCACGCCTTGCGGTGCAGGCTGATTCTGCCAGTAATCTCCAGTGATGGGCGTGCCGGTGCTGCCGTCTGCGGTTTGCCCCCAATAGGATTGCCGGTCCCGCTCTTCCTGCGCCAGCCGTTCATCGCGTTCCTGCGCTTCAAGCGCAGCTTGGCCTTGAGCGTAACCAGAAAGAACATTGCCGCCCATAGTCAACCCGGCAGACGCCAGCTTTTCATGCTGGCCGATCCACTGCCCGGCCTGCGAGAGCCACGAAGGGCTTGCCGCTGCCGCTTGCGGAACGCCGGCACTGATCGCCGACGAGATAAGGCCACTGCCGCCAGCCCCGCCGGCGGCCGTTCCCGCGGCACCGCTGATAGCCGTAGGCCCGGCGATCAGGCCGGATGTGCCGGCAGCCCCGGCCGCGCCGCCCGCACCGGCGACGGCACCTGCCGCGGGGGCCGCCGAGGCCGCTCCTGCTGCCGCTGCGCCACCGGCGGCCGAGCTACCCGTGGCTGCTGCGGTGCCGGACGCGGCCGCGCTGCCCGCGCCACCGGCCGCGCCTGTCGCGCCTGTCGCGCTTCCCGCGGCCCCGGCCCCGGCGCCCGCAGTAAAGTAGACCGCGGCGGCAATCGCGGCGCCCACAATGATTGTGCGGAGTACCTTGTTCTTGAAAACCTTTTTGACCGCGCGGCCGATCTTCTTGAAGCGCTTTACAACGCCCTTCGCGAGTTTCTTTAGTGCCTTGAACATCTCTGAGACCTCTTATCTTGCGCCGCCGATTCCGCCCATTCGCCAGCGCTCGCGCTGGGCTTGCTGGGCGCGCAATGTGGCGGCCCTTCGCTCTTCTTCTCGTCTCAGCCGCTCGCGCTCCAGTCGCGCCGCCTCTGCCGCAACTGCGCCGGATGAGCCGCCCTGCAATGTCGGCGGCGGGGCGGGCGGCGGAGTCGCCGGCGCCTGTCCGTTCACCAACCCTTGCGCCGTTGTTGCGCCCCACTGGGCAAGCGACTCAGCCTGCTCTTGGGGGATGGCGGCGGACTGGCCGGCGCTCGCCGGGGTCTGGCCTTGGCCGGTGCTTGCCGTGCCATTCAGCGCGCCGATTACGCTGGCGTAGTAGTTGCCCCGAGATCGGATTTCCGACAACGCCGCGGCCTGCTGCTGCGGCGTCAGGTCCGGGTTGTTCAGCACGTTGCCGATGCTCTGCATGGTCAGGCTGTGCATTTGCCCGGCCATCTCTGTGCGCTCGCGTAGCAGGGTGAATTGCTGCGACATGCGCTCCAGCTCCATTGCGGCATTGTCGTCCAGCCCTTTCAGGAACGCCGCGGCATCCGTTTCAATGCGCTGCGCCTCGAAGGCATTCAACTGGCCCGCGTTGTAAGTCGATGCGGCTTGCGCCTGCTGGGCGTTGAACTGCTGGTTCTGCTGCTGCATCTCCGCAGATTGCGTCGCCGCAGTGAGCTGTTGCTGGGCGTTGAACTGGCTCGCTTGGTTCTGCGCGGTCTGATTCGTCAGATTTTGAGTGTTCAGCGCGCTGGCGTCTTGCGAGGCTACCGGCAGCGCCGCATCAATGGCCGCGGCTTCCATCGCCGTTCCCGCCATTGTTGAATTCACCAGCCCGCGCGACGCGGCGTGCTGCATCCCGCGAGCACGGGCGCGCTGCATGGTCACGCTGTCCTTGTCCAGCATGTTGGCAAGGCGTTCCTCAACCAGCGCATCGTCGCCGACACTGCCGGTCGTCGCATCGTAGCCGGTCATGGCGATCAGGTTTTGC
>Ga0316190_10000115_pt1 | contig 48015 bp, 50 predicted proteins | sample Eddworburrow2_MG_FD_204929 | JGI IMG/M metagenome (GOLD analysis project Ga0316190, IMG submission 204929) | Coastal sediment microbial communities from Maine, United States - Eddy worm burrow 2 | ecosystem: Environmental > Aquatic > Marine > Coastal > Sediment | place: USA: Maine | collected...
ATTATCCCCCTGCCCCTGCACCATCAGCTTCCAGCCAGCCTCAACCTTCGACCAGTCATAATCACGGTCCATGACAACACGCTCGCGTCCACCACCGGAGGCAAAGGCATAGTCAAAACCTTCATGCGTATTGATATAGACAAAAATCTCTTCAAGTTGTGCAATGTATTTCTGTGCGCTTTGAATGCCGACATCACGGCCATCAAGCAGGCCATGCACACGCAGATCCTTCACACCGGATTCGAAGGCATGATCGATCACCGCACGGAAATGCAGGATATGGGAATGGATATTGCCGTCGGAAAGCAGGCCGAGCAGGTGCAGGCAACCACCAGCCAGTCCGCGCTGTATAACCTGTTTCAGTGCATCTGATTCAAAGAATGTGCCATCATCTATGGCCTTGTTGATACGCGTCGGCCCCTGATCGAGAATCACGCCTGCACCCATAGTCAAATGGCCGACCTCTGAACCGCCAAGGTCCTTGTCCGATGACAGACCGACATAAGGGCCGTGGGTCACCAGTTGCGTGCCGGCATATTCCTGTCGGAGACGATCAAAAACCGGAGTGTTTGCTTTGGCAATGGCGTCCTCACCACCGCCTGAGCCAATGCCCCATCCGTCCATAATAATTAGAAGCGCCGGAGAACGTCCGGCGAAATGTTGTTCGATGGGCTGTCTGGACATGCACACTCCGCTCATAATACCTTAAAAATCGTCGGGACTATATCACGCCTGCTTTGCATTCAGGACAAAAAAAAGCCCGGACAGTTTCCTGCCGGGCTGAATTCTGATCTGACGTTACTCAGCCGTGTGTACGGCCCTTCATGCACATGTTGGACAGAATCACAGGTAGTACCAGTCCAAGCACTGCAAACATAAGGAACGCAGGAATAAAGGTCTCTAAATGCATTTTTTCAGCCTCCCATAAAATAGCTGCGGCCCAAGCTATCGCTCCAATCGATGCGATGCAAGAAGTGATAACAACAACATAAGGCTCGCCGAATCGGGCTTTTACCCCCCCTGCGGTGCAAACACAAATGGGTCGGAGAAAATATCCTGCATTGAGGCTCCAGCAAGAAAGCTCTTCTGGCGCAGCGCATTGACGATGCCTGGGTCACCGCACAGGAAAACCCGGTAACCACTGAGAGAACCGAGGGCCTGCCCCGGAATATCGGCAATATTGCCTTGTCGCCCTCCTTCGAGGGCATCGCCATGCAGTACACAGGGGATATAGAAAACATTGCTATGCTCAGCGGCCAATTCGCGCAAGCCCTGCCCCAGATACAGGCCGGGGGTGGCTAGACTGCCATGAAAAAGATGAATCGGGCCACTATGCCCACAACTCAGTACATCGCGCAGAATCCCGTATAGAGGCGCAAGCCCTGTGCCTGTTCCAGCAAGCAGCAAGGGCTGCTCCGGCCTGCCCGGAACATAGAAGCAATCTCCTGCGGGCCCAAAAAAGACTGCCTCATCGTCAACAGCCAAAGCATCAAATACCCAGTTGCTCATTTTTCCATCCGGCACACGTTTGACATGCAATTCCAGAAAATCATCGCCCGGAATACTGGCCAGTGAATAGCTGCGCGTTAGCTCATCAGATGGTCTTTGCAGGTTGATGAACTGCCCTGCTCTGTAGGAAAACCCGCTTGGGCATTCCAAACGCAGGCGAATAATGCTGTCGTTGAGTTGCTCTTTCTCCATTACCTTGACGGTATAACGCGGCGACACCGAAGAAAGACCGATAGTCATATCCTCAACCGGTCGGCACATGCAGGCGAGAAAGAAATTCTGCTGGATCAATGTTTCCTTCAGGCCAGCCTGCGATACGGCAGGTGGCGTTCCTTTAAATGCGCGGATCATGCAACTCTGGCAAGCACCGCTCTGGCAGGAGGATGGAATCAAAACGCCATGTCTTGTCATGCACTCAAGAACAGTCTCATCTTCAGAACAGAAAAAATTCTGGCCTTCAAAATTGATCGTGGGCATGGCAACTCCTGCTTAAATCTTTTACCGATATTAATAAGATGTGTTCGTAAGAGAAAGGACGCGCAAGAGAAAGGGCCCATGAAGGGCCCTCCCATTGCATACAGTCAAGCCTGGCAATCAGCGGTCGAGCACATCGTCACGCGTGCTCTCAGCCACTCCGATAATCGTCTGAATCAAGTTTTCGGGGACGCTCAACTCGGCCAGCGTTGCACGCAGGTGCATCAGGATGTGATCAAAATGGGAATCATTCAGCCCCATTTTAACCAGATGCTTGTGGCCCTCACGCATGTCCTTGCCGGTGTAGTTGTGAGGCCCTCCCGTAACCATGGTCAGAAAAGCTTTTTGTTTGACCGCCTGTTTGGTCATATCCACGCCCTGGAAAAAGGGCAGCACATAGGCATCAGCCAATACGCGGCGATAGAATATATCTACAGCAGCATCCATGGCAGGCGCACCACCAATCTGCTCGTAGACGCTGGCCTGACTCTCGTCAGCCGGAGCAGCATCGGCACCGGTTTCTTCGGGCGTGAGACGGCCGGCCATGGATATATTGGTAAGAATCACCGGGAGGATAAGGCCCAACACGGCGAACATGAGAAATGCGGGGATAAATGTTTCCAGATGCATATCAGCGATCCAACACGTCTTCGCGGGTGCTTTCGGCAACACTAATGACGGTATCAATCAGTTCCTGTGCAACGCCCAACTCGGCCAGTGTGGAACGTAGATGGCAAAGAATATGATCGAAATGCGCATCATTCAGACCCATCTTGACCAAATGCCTGTGACCCTCACGCATGTCTTTACCGGTATATGTGTTCGGCCCGCCTGTAACCATAGTCAGAAAGCCCTTTTGCTTGGCTGACTGCTTTGTCATATCCACACCTTCAAAGAAACGATTCACATAATGATCGCCCAGAACTTTGCGATAAAAGACATCTACAGCTGCATTGATTGCAGCCTCACCACCAAGTTGCTCATAAACCGTACTCATCAATTCCTCCTTGAGATTGTGTTTTGCGCATACAACTTATTTGCATGTAATCAAAGCATAACGAGGCTGGACAAAAGATGTCAATAAAATCTATCATTAAGCTATGCAGCTAACCCAATACACAGATTTTTCCTTGCGCGTGCTCATTTATTTGGGCACCCATCAGGATCGCCGGGTTACGATCACTGAGATTTCAAATGCATATGATATTTCGCGCAATCATCTGGTGAAGGTTGTGCATCAGCTTTCGCACAATGGCTGGATTACCACCATTCGCGGCAAGAATGGTGGCATGCATCTGGCCTTTCTCCCTGAACAAATCAATATTGGTACCATCATTCGTCAAACTGAACCGCATATGAATCTTGTGGAGTGTTTCGATAAAACCAACGACAGTTGTGCCATCAGCTTATCCTGCAGCCTAAAGCGAACGCTCTATCAGGCACGAAAAGCATTCCTGGAAGTCCTTGATCAACATACGCTTGCCGACTCTCTCGGCCCAAAGTCAGCTGAAATTATTAGCATCTTTGAAGACAAGGCCAAAAAACCTGCTGCCTAGGCATTCCGTTTCAATTCTTTCCAACCCTTTACCTATCCTCTGCTATACCAAGCCCGACTTCTCTGGAATTCTTTAGATAAACGAAAGAAGCCTCCTTTCAATGGTGCAAGGAGGCTTCTTTTATCTCAGAGAAGCGACACTGGGTCGCGGTCAGATTATTTGAAATTCACACCACGAAGAATCTCTCTCTCGCAGCACAAGGTGCGAATATGACCGACCATCTGGTTGATCTCTTCTTCAGTCAGCACATCACCCCAACCCGGCATTTTGATCGATTTATTCACTGCCGGACCGCCAAACTTGATGGCCTTGTATATCTCGGTATTGGTGCGGGTCATCATGTACTTATTATCGCTGTGATCACGTGGACGCACGTTCATCGCCGGCACATTCACACCATCACCCTTGCCATGCATGCCATGGCATTGCATGCAATAGCTCTTGTAGTTCATAAACGCCACCTCCGCATAGGCGGCCGGCGTCGCAATAAACATCAATGTGGCAAACACAAAGAGTATTTTAATTGGCTGCATTGAAATCCTCCTTGGAGAGCGTGATCAGATAATTGACTATTTTTTGCAGATCAGCCGGTTTCACATTGCCATTGGGCATCCATATTTTAGGATCCCAGTTTTTCGGGCGCGTGATATAACTGAGCATAAATTCCGGCTGCAATCGGCGCCCAGCGGTGTAAACCTCTGCTCCCGTATAGCCACCGAAACCCGGCTCAACCTGATGACAAGACAGGCAACCGTACACCTTATCGAACAGCACCTCGCCCTTATCAAGCCCCACCTTCATGCTGGTATCCAGATTCATTCCCGACACATACTTATCGTACGGCTTAAGCTTCATCAAGGCGTCTGCAACAGCCGTAGCTTCAGCCGGCTTCAGAGCAAGATGCCTGAGCGGTTTGAGTACAGATCCCCAAAGAATGTCGTAATTCTTACCTTCCACTTCCTTCTTTTGTGTCGGGGATGAGTTGATTGTGCGCAGATAATTAACCCCGGCCGGGCGAACACGCACCGGCTTTTGCATCCATTCTACCAACCATTCGCGGCGGAATTTATTGCCCGCATAGAACAGGTCCGGTGCATCACGCTCCCACAATTTGCGTATCGTTTGTGGGGCTGGGCCTGTCAGGTCATGACATTTGGCACAACGCTGTTTCAAAATTCCGGCCCCATCCTCTCCCGCGCTGGACAGCGCAGGAGAAGAAAATACGACCAGAAGGGCTAAGATGAGAACCCGTTTCATGTTTTACTCCTTATTAATTACTGCGGCTACCGCGCTTCTGCTTGGCTGGCTTGGTACCGCGGAGTCTAGGCTGCTCGAACAAGCCATAACCCTTCTTCATAGACTCGGTGTAGAAGAAATCAGGATCGTAGTCCTTATCCTTCCAGAAATACCAATCATCCATCGGCGTACCTTCATATTCCTGCACGGTAATCGGACCACCCGGGAATTTACCGCGTGCGGTTACATGCTTGTCGACATGATCATGGAAGATGAATCGGCCTGTTTTGTGATTGGCTGTATAGATAGCGTCATAGCGCTCACCCGGACCGAACATAATGGTTTCTGACATATACGGGGAAGCCAAAGGCAGGCCGTCTTTATGCGTGACCAACCAGTCGTGTCCGTGGATATGCAGGGAATGGATAGCACCACCGGCACCAAACAGACGGACGCGAACCACATCGCCAGTCTTAGGACGAATCGGCTGCGTGTAAGGGAAGGACTTGCCATTCACGCTGAAATAATCCTCAACATCGTAAGGTGTGGAACCGACGCCATATTTATCGGCATTGGCTGACTCCCAGGTGGAGAACATCATCAGCACTTCTTTGGTAACCGTCTTTTCAATAGCAGTCGGGTTGGCAGGATCAACAATCAACGGACCCCACATGCCGCGAATGCCCACATGCTCATTCACATTCACATGGCAGTGATACCACAGTGTTCCGGGACGATCCGCTTTCATCTTATAAGTAAAGGTTTCACCCGGCTTAATGCCCGGTTGGGTGACATCAGGCACGCCGTCCATACGCCACGTGTTAAGCTGGTGAAACCCATGCCAGTGAACCGTATGCGCCAAAGAGGTGTTGTTTTTGACATGAATAACAAGATCGTCGCCTTGTTTTGCATGAATAAGGGGGCCTGGAACCTGGCCATTAAAGGCAAACACCTTGTAATTAAGGTCCGGCGCAACGGCAGCCGTCACTTCATCAATGCTCATATTCATTTCAAGCGTTTGGGCCTGAACCGGCGTTGCCGCCATCAGCCATACACAAACTGCAAATAAAGGTATAAATAATACTCGACTCATTCTCATATACTGCCTCCCTGGTTAATGCCCCGAGCCATAGCATAGCTCAGTTGACATAGTTAGATGCATCTTAGCTATATCTTTTGGATTTGTTAAGCCTTTGTTAAAAGGCAATGAAGTTCCGTGACAAAGTCACATGCAAACAAATTGAATCAGTGCCAGATTCTAAAAGCTGGAGGGGCTTTCACCCCTCCAGATCAGAAACAATCATTTAACGCGGCAGGATATTATCGCCTTTACCAGCATCGGCTGGAGCATCGGGGCTGTTAATCAACACCGTGATGGCACCACGCAGGGCGGCACTCATGGTGTGATCCACAATCGCATTCGCCGTAGTTTTACCAGCTGGAGAGACAATATCCATGGCGGAAGCTGATGCTACTGGCAGGCCGTAGGTCTGCATATCATACAGCACATTCTTCGGGCTACCATTTGGATAAACACGGTCCCAGATGCCGGCAATCGGATGGGCAGCGACCGGCATATTGATGTTGGCATTCACATAAAAGATGCGAACGCGCTCACCCGGCTTGGCATGCAACATGGTGCCGGATGCCTTGGGATCATGTACGGGATCATAGTTGAACGGCTTGCCGTTAATCAAAGCATTGGTCCAGCCTTTGTTTTCCAGAAGATCTGGCACTGAGGTGCCGGCAGGAAAGAGCTGGGACTGAATTAACACATATTCACGGTCAGGCTTGGGGAAGACCTTGGTGTATTTCTTCGGGTCAACAATAATTACGCCATACATACCACGGGCGATGTGCTCAACCATTGCGCTGGCACCACAGTGATACATGTAAATACCTGCCCGGCGGGCCTCAAATTTAAAGTGCTTGCTGTTACCCGGCTTGACCGGTGCAAATTCTTCCAAGACATGTACTTCGGCAGCGTGAAAATCCATCGAATGTGAATTCTTGTTGGCTTTCGGGTTAACCAGTGTGAAATCTACTGTGTCGCCTTCAGTTACACGTACAACCTTACCCGGAATGGTGCCATCAAAGGTCCATGCTGGATACTTGTCACCATTGTTGTTGATCACCACTTCGTTTTCCATCGCAGTCATGGTCACTTTGACGGTTTTGGCGAGCGCTGCCGGGATGGTCACCCCTGCAATCATGGCAATGGCTGCACATGAAAACACTCCTATTTTTAATAATTTCATAATTCCTCCTCGCTATTTAATATCGTGTTCTTCGACACGATCGTTCATCCTCCGTATTTGCATTTACACAAATCCCGCAGGTATATGACAAGATCATTGATCTCATCATCCGTGAGGATGTCACCCCAGGGTGGCATCAACACAGATTTACTGATGGCAAAGCCGCCTTCTTTAATCACCTTGAAAAGCTCGGCATCATTTCGCGTACCCATTGCCTTTACATCGGTGTGGTCACGCGGCTGCACACTCATATCACGAATATTCAAACCCATGCCCGTGCCTTGCAGGCCATGGCATTGAATGCAGTAGGTTTTGTAATTGTCTTTGGCTAACTCTTTTGCCCCGGCAGCCAACGGCAAACTCAACAGGGCAATAAGAAGAAAGAAAGAAACGATGCTATTCGGCTTCATCCCAGTCCTCCTTTGAAAGTTCGATCATATAGTTAACCATCTTCTGTATACTCACATCCGGAACATGCTTGTTCGGCATCCATGTTTTTGGGTCCCATGCCTGCGGATTACGGATATAACTCAACATGAATTCAGGCTTTAGACGCGCTCCAGCCGTATACACCTCGGGTCCTGACAGGCCGCCAAAACCCGGCTCAATCTGGTGACAGGCCATACAACCGAAAAACTTATCGAACATCATTTCACCGAGTGGTCCAGGTGCCATAGACGGATCATGTTTCTCGGCCTTAAGCAAAGCGCTGTTTTCCTTCATTTCAGCCAAGGCATCAGCAACGGCCTTTGCATCTGCAGCATTCAGCTTCATGTGTTCGCTCAGTGTGGATGCATCCACCATATCCCGCTTTTCTCCGGGCTTGATATGGCTTATATAAAACATGCCGGCCGGCCGGATACGCTTCGGATTCTGCAACCATGCCTCAACCCATGCCTGACGGTACTTGTTCCCCGCGTAGAACAAATCCGGCCCCTTGCGTTGCCATAATGCAGCAAGCGTCGTCGGCGCCGGTCCCTTCATGTCATGGCAGGAAGCACAACGTTCGCTCAAAATGCCAACCCCATCTCCGGCAACGGCATGCGCGGAAAGTGACGCGCAACCAATCGCGAAGGTGCAAAGAGCTATATAGAAAATTCGATAATTCATTTCACCTCCAACCTGCATGCCGCCAGGCTCTGCCAACCAAAAACATACCCTTCCTGAAGACACGGCCGTCCCCATCGATTTAGAACGTGCATTTCTAATGCACCTTTAGGCCTGCGTCAAGATGTCGCACCCCTCTGATAATCATTGCCCACAAACAAGCTGGCGATACAATCTGCAATTCTTGAAAATAAAACCGTTCGAAAAGGTGTATGCCGCATGCTTTCCAAAATTGGGGAATTCTTCCAACCACGTTATCTGGGATTGATCGGGCTGTGCCTGCTGGCCTGGGCCTATCTATCCATGTTCAGATACGACAATTACGGCATCGAGGAAAGTGCGGCGCTTGCCATCCTCCTGAACTGGTCCATCGTGCACCAGATTGCCAGCCCGGTGGCCTTTTTCGGGGTTCCGGATCTCCGTGCTATATTGTTTATTCCTCTTGATATGTACTGGGCGGGTAGCCTGATCGCAGTCAAGGTATTCACCATGTACATTCTGTTCGGAACGGCCCTGATCATGTACCGCTGGAGCGAAGAAGTTCACGGGGGTGAGTCCTCCATGATGGCCACGGCCTTGCTTCTAATTGCTCCAATCAGCCTGATGCAAACAGATGCCATTGGCAGCGGCATTTATCTGCTGTTCTGTTTTGTCGTCATCGGCTGGCTGAATCAAATGGTGCGAGACAGTGACAAGGCATTACCCAGCTGGTTTTTTCTACAGCTTATGATGGCAGCCCTTGCCTTGAGCATGCACCCTATGGGCTTGGCCGTTCCACTGGCCCTGGGTATCCATTGGTTGCGCAATTCGAGCGACGCCGGAAAGACCAGACGCATGCTTTTAAGCATTTCCTTTGTGACAGCTTTCATGCTGTTTATCCGCTGGGGCTGGTACGGTATGGATGATGCCGTGAGCAATCCGTTGAGTATTCTGGGAGACAGTATTCTTGGTTCTCCCCTGCTGCATGATGCCGGCACCGGCTTCGGCATGTTAATCGCCGCATGTTTGCTGATAGTCATCGGCGTTCAGGCATATCGCCGGGTGAATGACCCCGTTTCCATCATGCTGGCAAGTGCGACTCTGATCGGCGCCCTACACGCGGATCATGTTTGGGTATTTATCGCCTGGGCCACTACCCTCTACCTTGGCCTACCACTGCTTATCGAGTTGAATCAGCGTATCGGCAGTCGTAGCCTAATGGGGCAGCGTGGTGTCCTTCTTCTGCTGGTCATCGGCATCGCCACGATCTCCATGCTAAATACGCGTCAGATGGAGCAGGTCGCCAAACTGCACATGAAAGGCCCTGTTGATACACTTATCTCTGTGCTGGAGCTTGAGGCAGCCGATACAGATAAACCCTTTGTCGTTGCCAGCCAATGGCCGGCACGCACCCTCTTGGTCTGCCGACGTGATGTCCTACCTTTACCACCCGCTAAAGAAGACTCTGCGGCCTTTCGCAGGCAAACAGACGGGCTGACACATATCGCTTTCAATCCTCAGCTTGAGGGGGCACGACAACTAACTAGAAATGTGGCATCCATGAGCGACACATTTGAAACCATCGCCGTACTTCAGGCCGGGGCTGTACTGAAAGCCAAGAAACAAGAATCGAAATAATACCCTGGCTCTCTCTATAAAATGGGCCCGATGCGCCCTGTTTAGGAATGACGAGACGATAAACCGCCCGGCATCAGGCTGTTGGCGCTGCTGAAGAGAATGCAGAGCCAGCCTTAACGCACATGCGATCGCAGGTCGCTGGCCCTTTGCATCATGGATGCAGCAACTTCTTTTGTGTGCTCGGAAGAAGTTGAGGCTTCGCCTGACAATGACGTCATATCGGTTACAACCGACTCCATGCCTTGCATGCAGGAATTGGCCCGCTGAGCATTCACAGAAATCTCACGCGTGGCCTCGGCCTGTTCGTCCAGCGCTGCCGCCACCTGTTGACTAGAGTCATTCATCTTGGTGATGATCTCGGTGATACTTAAAATGGCTCGGGCAGCATTTTCACTGTCTTCCTGGATCGTGTTGATCTGCTCGCTGATATGCCCTGTGGCGCTGTGGGTCTGGTGCGCCAATTGTTTGACTTCATTGGCAACAACCGCGAATCCCCGTCCGGCATCTCCTGCTCTCGAAGCCTCGATCGTGGCATTGAGCGCCAGCAGATTGGTCTGTCTGGCAATGGTCTCGATAGTGGCGACAACCGAACCGATATCAACAATGGCTTCAGCCAGTTTTTTCACCAGGTCATTGGACTCATTAGCTTCTTTCACAGCCTGTTCAGACACCCTCAAAGTCGCCTCGGTTTGACCTGACACTTCACTGATGGATGCATTCATCTCTTCGATTGCTGCTGCTGTGCTTTGCACGTGCTCCGTACTTTCACCGACTCCGGCAGAGATATTTTGTGATGCGGTCAACAGGTTCTGAGCCACAAGCGTCAATTGTTCAGAAGATTCATTCATATCAACAGACTCTTTGGATACATTATTGATCAGTTCGCCAATCTCAAAGGCCTCAAACTGAAGGCGCGACTGGAGAGCTCTGATGTGATCCATGATTACACCCATAGAATCATCCCTGTCTTTGATCACATTCACATCGAAATTGCCTTGAAGCATGCCGATGATGCCTTCATCAATGCGTTTCAGTGAGCGTCTGGTCACACGGGTTGTGAACATTGTTAACAAGATTCCAGAAATCAGTAATCCCGCTATAGCACCTTGAACCATCACGTTTCCAGCAAAAGGCACAGCGAGCAGGGCTAGAAGGCAAATACCGCCAATTATTGACTGCATCTGGGCCACTTTGATGCGCTTATGCCACGGGAAATGCAATGAGGAAGGAAGCGTCACCTCTTCCTTCCACACCTTCTTATATACTTCGCTAAGGGCAGATATTTCCGCCTGAGTTGGTTCGGTACGGATCGAAATATAGCCGGAAATTTTACCATCCGTATATTCTGGAGATGCGTTGGCTTTTACCCAGTAATAATCGCCACTCTTTGCCCGATTCTTCACAAAGCCTGTCCAGGGATTCCCAGCCTGAATCGTTTCCCAAAGATCGGCGAATGCTGATGGCGGCATATCCGGGTGACGCACGATATTATGGGGCTGGCCGATCAGCTCCTCGCGGGTGAAGCCACTGATATCAATAAATGCCTGATTGACGAATGTTATCTTACCCTTGAGATCGGTTTTGGAAGCTAAAACCGTGTTGCCCATTGGAATTTCATGGTCTGTAACCGGCAAGTTCTTTTTCATGACATTTAATCCTCTTATGAAAATAGAATAAAAAGGAAAAGCCGAAGCCCTCGCCCATAAAAAAAGGAAAAGCCGAAGCCCTCCCCCCATAAAAACATGTCAAATCCATTCCTTGTTTGGAATACATGTGACTTGCAATAAGCCATCGCATATTTTGTGCCATATCAAACTATGACCTATTCAAACCAAGGCTGTTAGCTGATATATCGGTTGTAAGAATGGGAACTTTAAACTGGGCGGCGGCTTGACTAGGAATGAAATCTGCGCATTTAAGCGACAGTGTGCAGAAATATTATTGATCGCCTTGAAGCAGCTCAGGAATGGAATAGTGCTGTTTGCCTGACGGGAAGGCTGCTTTACGTCAAAAAAAGAGGGCGGTTATTTCCCGGATTTCTTGTGCCAGATGCTAAAGAACAGAGCCAAAGCAAGTCCGAAGAGGCCGCCCATCAGGCCGAGCCCTCCGAGTATGGTTGTTACTAGAAGGCGAGGAGGCGCCTCGCTGATAAGATAGTGATGATCGGTGAACTGGACGTAGGAATACACCACCATGCTTAAACCAAGCGCAACAATAACGGTGTAAGTGAACATCTGACGCTTCCAGGTTTTACTGATGAGTTGCTCGCGACATGGCGTACACAACTTCTTATCACCACTGACTTCCTGACCACAGGATGAACATACGCTCATAACCACTCCCTACTTAAAATAAGATTCCTACAACTATGAAAGCTTCAATAGCAGATATCTATACAAAAAAAACGGGGGGCCGAAGCCCCCCGCTGAACATTTCAAGCATTTACCTTAATGACTCGGCGCACGCGGATTACCCGGCGTCGTAGGTTTGGCAAGCGTCAAGAATGCGGCGAGGTTTTTGATGTCCTCATCCGTCAGGTTCTTAGCCACTGCGCGCATCTGACCCATATAGTCGTTGGTGCGGGCATTGTCTTCTTTATTAGCCATTTCATCTTTGGTCAACGTCTTGGCACCAAACTCACGGCCACCGTTGCGGAAAGAATCCAGCTCATGCTGCAGGTAAACATAGTTTTGACCACCAATGGCAGGATACATGTTGCCGGCCGAACGACCATGGAAGCCATGGCAACTAGCGCAAGCAGGAACGCCATGATCCGGTGAACCGTACTCTGCAATCATCTTGCCCTTGTGTGGATCGCCAACATCGGCACCATCACGACGCAACTGATCCAGATTGGAGCCGATATACGGAGTCTTCAAGGTGTGAACATAAGCAGCCACATCATTGATATCCTCATCCGACATTGCCTTGGAGATATCGTTCATCTGATACATGGTATCATCAGTGCGATCACCCTTGGCAAAATCATGCAACTGCTTCCGCACGTAGGGAGCGATCTGGTATGCCAGACGTGGAGAACCCACTTCATCACTTCCCAGTCCGTCTTCAGCATGGCAGCCAGCGCAGGCTGGAATATCGTCGCCTTTACCAAACTGATAGATGACCCGACCCTTATCGACGTCGCCCAAGCCCTCTCCGGCACTAACAGTCGCCGGCGCCGCAAAAAAAGCGGCAATTGCCACAAAACTCGTGGTAATTAATATCCGTTTCATGCACTTCCCTCCTGAATGTTTAAAACTATTCGATTTTTGTCTTTTGAGCTGAAAAGAACGTTGCTGCGCACATGATCGACAGCGCACCAAAAATAATTAAATAACCGATCAGAACCTCTTTGTTCTGAAACATGACCGAAGCCTCTAAGAAATGAGCAACCATTATCTGACCTCCCTAGGATTTCTCAAAAAATGAACTCTGCACACCAAATTAAAAAAGGCAAGTGCAAAATTAATCATCCCTTAATGTCATGAGCAAGCAATTACTCATGGGTTAATCCCCAGAAAAACCTCAGTTCGTCACGCTGTCAGGAGCGATTAACAAGGCCCCTGAAAGGAATACAAACAGACGAACAATAAAAATTCCCCGACTCTGTACCCGATGCCCTTCGCGCGCCTCATTGGCCCCAGCAAGCATCTGCCGACCCGCTAACACCTGTAGAACGTATATAGAATACAAGGTGAGAATAAGAAAAAGATGGGTCCAGATAAGGAAAGAGAATAACTCCCCGTCATCGATCAGGCGCTTTTTCCAGTCATGGATAAGATAGAGCCACACAGGAAACAAGACATCAAAAAGCATCACGCTGCTCATCAAAGTGATATGCAACTTATGTCGCCGGCGAAAGTAATATGCCAGAAACATGACGCCAAAACTGATTAAAACCAAGGCAACCGATAATTTCATGCCATGCAACCTAACGGGATTACTTCACGATGCCAGAGTCGAACATCGTAAAGACCCCACAACCATCCTATTCTACTTAGGTTTTTAACGGGTCACTGTCGAACTTCCCAATCACTTGCCTGCTGCAAGGGCAAACCGTACTATGCGCCGCCTTCGACTTTGGTCTGAAGGAATTGAATGGAGAGATGTCTGAGTGGTTGAAAGAGCACGCTTGGAAAGCGTGTGTGCGCGAAAGCGTACCGAGGGTTCGAATCCCTCTCTCTCCGCCAGTTTAAATATAGTCAGTTGCTCACAGATAGGCAGAGCTTCTGATTAGAAGATGTAAGAGAGAGGGCATGAGAACCCTCGCCGGGTTCGACGCTGCGCATGCGCAGCGAACGTCAGAGCGAAGCGAGGACGGCCCGAAGGGCGAGGCGCAAAGCGCCGAGTAATCTCTCTCGGATTGATTGGCAATCACTGTGGATTGTAGCGCCAGTGATTGTGTAAGTTTCCGTGGAGAATACCCCCACGGTCCCCTGTGTCGCCCGGGTCGGGCCCCGCACGGTGGAGCCTCGTGAACCCCGTCAGATCCGGAAGGAAGCAGCGGCAGCGGGTGCGCCGCGCGTTGCGGAACCGTCCGGTTCGGGCGGCATCTTTTTAATTTTTTCCGCTTTTCCATGCATTGTTCCAGCGACCAATCATCCGTAAGGTTCAGCCTATGAGCTATCTGGTACTCGCCCGCCGCTGGCGACCGCAACGTTTTTCTGATCTGGTTGGCCAGGATGTGGTCGTGCGCACCCTGCAAAATTCAATGAAAACCAAGCAATTGGCACATGCCTACTTGCTCACTGGCATCCGCGGCACCGGAAAAACAACCATTGCCCGTCTGCTTGCCATGGTAGTTAACTGCGCACAGCCGGAGAATGGTGAGCCCTGCGGTACATGTGCAGCCTGCACCTCTATCGCAGCTGGTAATAATCTCGACGTTCAGGAAATGGATGCGGCCAGCCACACTGGCGTTGATGACATTCGAGAGATACTCGATGGCGTGCGTTACCCGCCAAGTTCTTTGCAATACAAGGTTTATCTTATTGATGAAGCTCATATGCTTTCCAAGAGTGCCTTCAATGCTCTGCTCAAGACACTTGAAGAGCCCCCGGAGCATGTTCTCTTCCTGCTTGCCACCACAGAAGCGGAAAAACTACCGATCACAGTCCGTTCGCGTTGCCAGCGTTTCGACCTTCGCCGACTTGGCAGTGATGAAATCAGCCACTATCTGGCACGGGTGCTTAGTGAAGAAAAGGTTGCCTACGAGGCTGAAGCCCTGCATGCCATTGCCCATGCCGCCGATGGAAGTGTGCGCGATGCACTGAGTCTGACTGAGCGGGTACTGGCCTTTGGTGGCGACACCCTGAGCAGCGAACATGTGCGTCATGCTCTAGGCCTTGTCGGCCCAGACCTCCTGCGTCGCCTGTCCGATGCGGTGTTACGCGGCGATGCACAATCCGCCATCGAAACACTGCGTGCAGCCAGCAGCGGCGGACATGCACCACGCAGTATTCTGCTCGGAACAAGTGAGCTTTGGCATGATATGGCTTGCATGATGATTAATGCCAGTCTGCTGGAGCACGAACCTGGAGAAATCGCCCGCGCCTGGCTGAAAGATCGCCTGGACTGCTGGGATACGCAGGCGCTTGATCTGCGCTACCAGGTGCTGATTCAAGGATTGCGCGATTTAACGCTGGTGGATGAGAGACAGGCTGCAAACATGCTGCTTATCCGGCTTTGCTCCCTTAATGAAATCAGCCCGCCAAGCCGCATCCCTGAGATGGATGAAACTGAACAAGCCGCCGCCACAAGCCCAGCAAGCATTAAGACAGTCGCTGAAAAACCAGTAAGCGATCCCGTTGAAACAGAGCAACAGCAAGCTGATGAGACAACAGCAATGTCAGCTGAGGCCGAGTCATCCCCCGTGGCTGAAACAGAAGAGGTCATAGACTCTCAGCCGGAAGTGAGCATGCCAAAGGACTACGCTTCTTGGGAAGAGGCCGTTGAAGCCTACGGCAAGTTGCGCGCCGGGGTAGCTGCCATGCTGGAACATGTGCTGTGCCTGGACTTTGGTGACAGGGTTCGATTAGCACTGGATTCACATCAGGAGCGGGCGCTTGTTGCTGCCGAGCGCTTATCCTTTGCCGAATGGCTGGGGCGTGAGATCCACTGGGAGCCCAAGGCAGATCAGCAAGGGGAATCCCTATCCGAGCAGCGTGCTCGACAGGCCGATGCGCGGCAAAAGCAGCTGGAAAAAGGGGCTGAAAATGATCCGCATGTACAAGCGTTGATCGGCTCCTTCGATGCCAAGATCGAAAGCGTCCGGGCGCCCGGAGCCGCCGAAAATATGGCTGAAAACGAAAACAGCCCCGAAGACATACAAAACAGTGTGGAGGAAAAACCATGAATATCGGGATGATGATGCAGCAAGCCCGGAAAATGCAGGAGAATATGCAGAAGATGCAGGAAGAACTGGCTGGCATGGAGGTCATCGGCGAGGCCGGTGGCAACATGATGCGTGTCACCATGGGCGGCGATCGCAATGTGCGTAAGGTGGAGATTGATGCCTCGCTGTGGGATGAGAATGACAAAGGACTGATCGAGGACCTGATGGCCGCTGCCACCAATGCCGCTTTGCAGCAGATTGAAGGACTGAGCAAGGATAAACAGAAAGACATGCTTGGTGGCATGCCACTACCGCCAGGCTTTTCCCTGTGAAGGAAGGCTGGCTGTGAACACCTTCCCCGGCATGCCTGCACCATTGGCGCGAGCTGTCGAAACACTGGCCTCTCTGCCCGGCATTGGCCCAAAAACAGCACTTCGTCTGAGTCTTAGCCTGCTTCATAAGCCCGCTTCTGAGGTGGCTGACATGGCTGCCGCAATCAATGCATTGCATGAGGGCATCGGCTTTTGCGAACGTTGCGGCTGCTTCTCGGAGCAAGGCCACTGCGGCATCTGCGACAACCTGCGGCGCAGCCCCGGCACACTATGTGTTGTCGAGCAGCCAGTGGATGTGCTGATGCTGGAGCGCAGTGGACACTTTTCCGGGCATTACCATGTGCTGCACGGAAGGCTTAGCCCGGTGGATGGTATCGGCCCTGAGCAACTACACATCAAAGCCCTGGATGAACGCATCAGTGCAGGTGTGAAAGAGATGATTCTGGCCACAAGCGCCACAGTGGATGGCGAAGCCACAGCCCATTTTATTGCCCGACGCTATCAGGCCGAACCCATACGCATCTCGCGTATCGCACGCGGCGTACCGGAGGGAAGCGAACTGGAATATCTGGATGAATTCACCCTCTCAAGAGCCATGGATCAGCGTGTTATCTGGGAGAGTATGAGCTGAGTCTTTATCAAGAATATTCTAAGCAACAAAACAAATCCATTACAACACACAAGGGGAGAAAATACTGATGCCGCATCTGGTTCTTATCGACGGCCCCAATTATGTCTTCCGCGCCTTTCATGCCGTGCGCCACAACCTCACCAATTCGAAGGGCGAACCAACCAACGCGGTATTCGGTTATGTGCAAATGCTGCGCAGCGTCCTCAAAGATCTGAACCCAACGCATGTGGCTGTCGCCTTTGACCCCAAGGGCGGCACCTTCCGAAATAAGATTTATGCCGACTACAAAGCGCACCGTCCGCCCATGCCGGAGGATCTGGCGGCGCAGTGGCCAACTGTTCTCGATATCACCGATGCATTCCGCCTCAACCGTATCTGCATCGATGGCTTCGAGGCCGATGATGTGATTGCCACGCTGGCCAGAGCTGCCGAGGCTAAGGGCTGGGATGTCACCATCGTCTCCACCGATAAAGATCTGATGCAACTGGTCGGCGATCGCATCTGGATGCGTGATACCATGAAAGGCATTGATTACGGCAGTGAGCAGGTAAAGGAAAAATGGGGAGTTGGGCCCGAGCGCATTCAAGACCTGCTGGCGCTGGCAGGTGACTCGTCCGACAACATTCCGGGGGTGCCAGGCGTCGGGCCGAAGACGGCAGTGCAGCTGCTGGAGGCTTACGGCGACCTGGAAGGCATATTAAGCCACGCTCATGAAATCAAACAGAACAAGCGCCGCGAAAACCTGATTGAATTTGCCGATGTTGCCCGCCTTGCCTACCGCCTGGTGGCGCTCGACGAAAATACCCCGGTGGGTAAATCACTCGACGATCTGGCTGTGCGTGAAAGCGACCGGGAGCACCTTAGAGAGCTATTCACACGCTTGGAGTTCCGGCGTTTTCTGACCGACCTGGGCAACGGTACTTCAGCCTCTCCTGCAGACGCTGCTTCCAGACCTGCCCCCGTTCCTCAAGCAGAAACGACCATCGATGTGCAAGCACCAGAACCGGAAACGCCACGCACAGATATTCTGATTGATGATGAAGCAGAACTGGCGGGATTGGTCGAAGTACTAAGCAAGGCTGAACTCATTGCTGTGGATACGGAGACCACCTCGCTGAACTGCCACGATGCAGACATCGTTGGCCTGTCGTTCTCAGTCGAAACAGGAAGCGGATATTATGTCCCCATCGGTCATCGCGCCCGCGATCTGCTCGATGCAACACCAAAACAACTACCCTCGGATATGGTCCTCACGGCTCTAAAACCCATACTTGAAGATGCCAATCGCCCCAAGTGTGGCCACAACCTGAAATACGATGCACAGGTATTGCGTCGTGCTGACATCAAACTTGCCGGTGTGCGCTGCGATTCGATGCTGCTGGCATATGTGGATGAACCCGGACAATCCGCCAAGATGGACAATGTGTCGGCCAAATACCTTGGCCATACATGCATTAGCTTTGAAGAGGTGGCTGGCAAAGGGGCCAAACAGATCAATTTTTCCCATGTGCCGATTGATGCTGCCCTGCCCTATGCTGCTGAAGATGCGGAAGTGACCCTACGCCTGTCCCATTATCTTTCTGAACGACTGGATGGACGTCTGGCCAGACACGATGAGATCGAACTCCCCCTCTCAAGCGTGTTGGCCGATATGGAATGGCATGGTGCACATATTGATGCAGCACAGCTTGGCGCCCTCTCGCTTCGTTTCGGCGAAAGCATCGCCGATCTGCAGTCACGCATCCACGCGGCGGCTGGCGAGACCTTCAATATTCAGTCACCGAAACAACTTGGGGAATTACTCTTCGATCGTCTCGGCATCCCCGGAGGCAAAAAAACCAAATCAGGCCAATGGGCTACCGGGCAGGCCGAACTGGAGAAACTGGCCGATGTGCACGAGGTGCCTCGCCTGATCCTTGAGGCCCGTCAGTTGGCAAAGCTGAAGTCCACCTATACCGATGCCCTGCCCAGGCTGATTCATGCGCAGACCGGTCGTGTGCACACTTCTTATAATCAGGCCATCACCACAACAGGGCGCTTATCCTCCACCGACCCGAACCTGCAGAATATCCCTATTCGCAGTGCCGAGGGGCGTGAAATTCGCAAAGCCTTCATCGCTGAAAAGGGCAATGTGCTGATTGCCGCCGACTACTCGCAGATCGAACTTCGCCTGATGGCACATTTCTCTGAAGACGAAGCCCTGCAGCAGGCCTTTGCCAATGGCGAAGACATCCATGCCGCCACGGCCGCTGCCGTCAATCAGGTGGATTTGGAAGATGTGAGTGGCGATATGCGCCGCGCTGCCAAAATCGTCAACTTCGGTATTCTCTATGGCATGAGCGCTTTCGGCCTGGCCAAACAGCTCGGCGTGGAGCGTGGTGAAGCACAGACATTCATCAACGCCTATTTCGCGCAATATCCCAAAGCGCGCGACTTTATGGATGCAACGCTCGAAGCCGCGCGCATCAACGGCTATGTCGAAACCCTGCTCGGGCATCGTGTGATGCTGCCGGAAATCAACGACAAGAATGGTTTGAGAAGGCAATACGCCGAGCGCACGGCCATCAATGCTCCCCTGCAAGGCTCGGCAGCCGACATCATCAAGGTGGCCATGATCCGTCTGCATGCCCGCTTGAAGCAGGACGCTCCAAAGGCACGCATGATTCTTCAGGTGCACGATGAACTGGTTGTCGAATGCCCGGCCAATCAGACTGAGCTCGTATCGGATCTGATGCGCGATGAAATGGAATCGGCGGTAAAATTGAGCGTGCCGCTGACTGTTGATATCGGCATCGGACCTAGCTGGTTCGAGGCTCACCAGTTGTAATCAAATACCGGTCTATATGGAGTTGTCCATGTCATCCTTGATTCGCATGAGCCTTCTTATATGTTGCTGCTGGGTTTCGTCCGCAAGTGCCGCTGAAGACCTGCCCCGGTGGGAAGCGGGTATTGCCGTGGGCGGCGCATCCCTGCCGCAGTATATGGGCAGTGATGAGCGCTATTCCTTCGCGCTTCCTGTGCCCTTAATTATTTATCGTGGTGAGCGATTGAATCTTGATCGTGGCGGATTACGCGCTGAATTGTTCGGCAAGCGGGACATCTCGCTGGACGCCAGCCTTGGGATAGGGCTACCGGTAAGAAATAGCAATCGCGCCCGTTCCGGCATGCCAGACCTGAATTTCAGCCTGCAAGCCGGGCCGCGCCTCAACTGGCGTGTGCAAGAAAGCGAAACCAGCAATTGGACTGTCAGACTCCCCTGGCGAGGGGTGATGGATGTTAAAGGCCACTACCTTGGCTGGGTCTCCGAGCCGGATCTGCGTGTGAATGTTGAAGCCGCCGAGGACATCACCCTTCGATTTACTGCCGGAGCCCTATTCGCTTCCCGGAAATTCAACGCCAATTATTACAGCGTAGCTCCGATTTATGCTACGGCCACCCGGCCGACCTATCAGGCCAAAGCCGGCCTGCATTCGCTATCGCTCAACGCTGCAGTATTCTGGAAAATCGCTCCCCGCTGGCGAGCTTTCACCACGCTGCGCTATCGCAATCTGAGCTCCGGTGTCATCAACAACAGTCCGTTGGTGAAAACGCCGCATTATCTTTCCGCCGCCATGGGTGTGGCCTGGAGTTTTTATCAATCCGATGAGCTCGTCGCATCGGACATGTTAGGTGAATAAACGCGCCTATTTTTTTACGAATTTAGTAAGAATGACGATCTTCTGACCGTCCACACGGCCTTCGATCTGCTCCGCATTGTCATGGACCAAACGAATATTGCGAACGGAAGTGCCTCGTTTGGCGGTTAGACTGCTGCCTTTAACATCCAGATCCTTGATCAAGGTAACCGAATCGCCCGCCTGCAATACAGCGCCATTTGAGTCGAGGTGCTTGATCGCTTCCTCACCCTGCCCAGCCTCGGCCCATGCTCGGACGTCATCATCCAGATACAGCATATCAAGCAGATCCTGCGGCCAGCCCTCGCCCTTGAGTCGGGTCAACATGCGGAAAGCCATCGCCTGCACAGCCGGCACCTGGCTCCACATACTGTCGTTCAGACAACGCCAGTGATTGGCATCCATGCTTTCCGGCTTCTCGACCTGCTCCAGACAGGTAGCACAAAGCATGATGCTCTGATCCGCACTGCCATCAGAGGGGGCGACCTCATAAACGGAAAGCTTGTCACTCACACCACATAGTTCACAGCTTGAGTTGCTACGTGTTTGTAGTTCCTGCTCTGTGCTCATTAGAATGCCCTGTAATTTGAGTTTTTAACGCTTGCCGTGGCACTGCTTGTATTTTTTACCGGAACCACATGGGCACGGATCATTGCGACCCACCTTGGGCTGGGCGCGACGATAGGTTTCATGGTCCTCTTCGACAATCGCTTCTTTGCCATGGCTATACTGCACAGGAGCCTCCTGACGCGGCTCTTCAACCGGCACTGGCTTCTCCACCTGCACCTGATGCAGAGCAAGCATGGTTTCCATGCGCACCCTGCCAAGCATGGCGGCAAACAACTCAAACGACTCCCGCTTATACTCCTGAAGCGGTTGTTTTTGTGCATAGCCGCGCAGACCGACACTCTGACGCAGATGATCCATCGCCAACAAATGATCTTTCCAGTGGTGATCAAGCATCTGTAGCACCAGATGTTTCTCAAAATTCTGCATGGCCTGAGCACCTACCGACGACTCTTTTTCCTGCATCATGTCACTCAGTGCTACGCAAAGGCGTTCCACCATTGTTTCGGCTTCCTGCACCTCATCACTATCCACCCAGGCGTGCACGGGCACATCCAATGTTAATTGCTCCAGCAATTCATCGTGTAGACCGGCCAAATCCCAATCGTCGGCATAAGCATGTGCTGGCATGTGACTTTCAACCAATGTGGCTACAAAATCACGCCGCATATCCTCGATCACATCACGCACATCCTCGGCTTGAAGCAACTCGCGGCGCTGTGAATACACCACATCACGCTGCTGATTCATCACATCATCGTATTCGAGCAACTGCTTGCGGATGTCGAAGTTGCGGCCCTCAACCTTTTTCTGCGAGTTCTCGATAGCCTTGGTTACCCAAGGATGCTCAATAGACTCACCTTTCTCGAAACCCATTTTGGCGAGCATGTTCTGCATCTTCTCGCCTCCAAAGATGCGCATCAGATCATCCTGCAGCGAGAGATAAAAACGGGTCGAGCCGGGATCGCCCTGACGCCCGGATCGACCTCTGAGCTGGTTATCAATGCGCCGTGACTCATGCCGCTCGGTACCAACGATATCCAGACCACCTGCTGCTACAACTTCCACATGCTCGGCTGCGCACTGTGCCTTGATTTCTTCTATCTTGGCCTTGCGCTCGGTCTCGGAAAGCTTGTCAGACAATTGCCCGATAAGCATATCCGGATTACCGCCCAGCATAATGTCGGTACCACGGCCAGCCATATTTGTAGCGATGGTCACCGCACCCTTGCGGCCGGCCTGCGCCACAATTTCAGCCTCACGCTCATGCTGCTTGGCGTTAAGCACCTCGTGCTTGATGCCGCGTTTGGTGAGGGTATCAGCAAGGTATTCGGATTTTTCGATGGAGGTGGTGCCGACCAGAATCGGCTTACCACTCTCATGCGAGAGCACAATATCCTCAATCACGGCGCTATATTTGTCTTCCTGATCGCCAAAGATCAGATCAGCCTTGTCATCACGAACCATGGGCTGGTTGGTCGGCACCATCACCACTTCCAGCTTGTAAATTTTCTCAAACTCCTCGGCTTCAGTATCAGCCGTGCCGGTCATGCCGGCCAGTTTGTCGTACATGCGGAAGTAGTTCTGGAAGGTCACTGAGGCAAGGGTCTGGTTCTCTGGCTGTACCGTCACCCCTTCTTTGGCTTCCAGCGCCTGATGCTGACCATCGGAATAGCGACGCCCAGGCATCATACGACCGGTGAATTCATCGATGATGATCACTTCATCGCTGCGCACGATGTAATCCACTTCGCGGGTGAACAGGGTATTGGCACGCAGGCACTGAGTAGCGGCATGCATCTGGTTGACGTTTTCCGGATCGTACAGATTGCCCGTTTTCATCAGGCCTGCCTCGCGGAAGAGCTTCTCCACATGCTCCATGCCTTCCTCTGTAAAGGAAACTGCCTTGTCCTTTTCATCCTTTTCGTAATCTGTCTCGTCGAGTTGCTTGATGAGCGCATCGACCTTCTGATATAGATCACCCGCCTTCTCAGCCGGACCGGAGATAATCAGCGGTGTACGCGCCTCATCGATAAGAATGGAATCCACTTCATCGACAATGGCGTAATGCAGATCGCGCTGTACCAGATCCTCGCGGGCAAAAGCCATATTATCGCGCAGGTAGTCAAAACCGAATTCGTTGTTGGTGCCATAGGTAACATCGCAGGCATAAGCAGCCTGACGTTCATCGTTGCTGATGCCATGGATAACCACGCCGGTGGTCATACCAAGGAAGGAATACAGTTTTCCCATCCATTCAGCATCGCGGCTAGCCAGATAATCATTCACCGTCACCACATGCACACCGCGCCCACTCAAGGCATTGAGATAAACGGCCAGGGTAGACATCAAAGTCTTACCTTCACCGGTTTTCATTTCCGAAATCATGCCTTTGTTCAAAATCATGGCGCCGATGAGCTGCACATCGAAATGACGCATGCCGAGAACACGGACACTGGCCTCTCGGGCCACAGCAAAGGCCTCAGGAAGCAAGGCATCAACGCTTTCGCCATCTGCAAAGCGAGCCTTGAACTCATCTGTTTTGGCCTGTAATTCCTCGTCAGAAAGCATCTGCATGCCGCCTTCAAGGGCATTGATTTGCCCCACAACGGGATACATTTGCTTGAGAATCCGCTCGTTGCGGCTACCAAACAGTTTGGTCAGAAAATTGAACATGGGGTATTGCTCCTGGACGAGGTTAAATCAAGCGCTGCAAGCTAGCATGCAAGGGGTGAGCCGACAAAACAGCAATATCGAGCCACGTATCAACGGTAAAACAAGCCGCTCGAAAAACCCAATCTTAAGAAGATCCCCAAATCATGCGCAGCATGGCCGTACATATCTGCTCACTGATGCCTTCATCCATATTCAGAATGAATTCTCTGGTTTCGGCCATATGCTTGCTCTTGCGCTCGGCCAGCCTTTCGCGCAATTCCGGGTGGGCCTCAAACAAGGCCTGATAATCATCGCCAGACAAACGCATCAACTTGCAGTCACACAGGGCGCGGGCTGTGGCTATTCGCCTGCCGCCTAGCATCACTGAAAACTCCCCGATCACGGAACCTGTCGAAATATTCTTCAGAAGCCGCTCTTCTCCCAAACGGATATATACGGCGATCTCACCACTCTGAATGACGTAGACATCTTTAGTGGTATCGTTTTCATCAAAAAGGACTTCCTCCTTCCTGAGCAGGAAAGGCTGCATGCGGCTGGCAATTTCATTGCGCAGCGGCACGCTCAATTCGGAGAAGAAATCGGTTACAGCCAGCTGATTGGCCAGCATCCGGGCTTGATATAGGTGATCAAGCCGGTCGCTGAAATCAGGAGCCTTGTCGCGCAGCTCGTCAAGTTTGCTATAAGCCAGCTCCAGCACAGAGCTCCCCTCACCCGCAACAACCTCCGCCGTGCGCTTGCCATCCAGAAAATAGCCAATTTCTCCACAAATCTCACCCGGTTGAATACTGCCGAGTTTGGTGCGCACGCCATCCAATTCCAGATAACCATCCAGTCGCCCTTCTACCACGACAAACAGGGATGTGGCTTCATCACCCTTGCAAACCAGTGCATCGCCTGCCTTGAGGTGACGGAGCTGCATCGCATCCAACATATCATCGAAGGTGTCATCGTCGAAAGTGGCGAAAACATCCTGGAAACGCAGATGATGGCCAGCTTGCTCCTTAGGAGAGAGGAGCTCGACAAATCTGTCCCGGAAGCCATCCATATCGCGACAAAGATGGAAAACCCGCTTGGGGCCTTCATGCTCATCGGGTGCCATTTTGTGATACAAACGAAGGGTTGCAATGGCCTTGGTCGGATAACTCTGCCGCGCATAGCGCTCTGAAGACTCGAGAAACCAGCGCAGTGCATCGTCCCGCGCCTCGCCCTTTTCGTAGTTCTGTGCTGCATGCAAAGCAAGGTCGGGGTCTTCCTGGCTTACCCTTGCCAAACCAGCAAAAATCATTGCGGCCTTTACAAACTGCTTGGCTTGTATTGCTTCACGAGCCATCCGGCGCAAGGCATTACTATCGCGCAAACCAACGTCCAGTTCATCTGCTATTTTGGCTTCGCGCAACTCGCTATCGGACATACAGTATCGACCTCCTGAGAGTAGCCTAGAATATCAAGTGTATCTAGAATCTACCATTCTCTAAAAAAAACATAAATCGTTGCAAATAATAGGATTCAGTCTAGTCGATAATAATACGGGGAAAAATGAATCGGAAACCATATGAGCGGTATAGAGCAATTCAGCGCAATGAATGAAATCCCTGAGACAGCTCATGGTGTCTTCTAGAGCACTCTCGGATATTCAGGGGGTTAGATGCCGCCACCGCCGAGAAAGCGCTCCAGATTCTTGTGCTCCTTGCGCATATCCTTCTCGGTCTTCTTCATGCGGGCACTCTTCTCGTGTCCTTCCTCGCCAGCTTCAGGATGCAGCTCATCCACACGTGCGTTGACGTCATCCACCAGTTGCAGCACATGACGGATGGCCTCGGCCACCGGGTTGGGCATGGTGTGATGATCAAGATTGATGCGACCACCCTCAATGATGGTTTCGCTTGTGCCAACCACCGTACCGGGAATACCGATAACTGTGGAATGAGCCGGCACATCACGCAACACCACCGAATTGGCTCCAATGCGGCTTTGCTCGCCGATATTGATAGCGCCAAGCACCTTGGCGCCAGCGCCGACAACCACGCCACTACCCAGAGTCGGATGGCGTTTTTTCTTCTGCCATGTCGTGCCGCCCAGTGTGACGCCGTGATAAAGGGTTACATCGTCGCCGATTTCTGTGGTTTCGCCAATCACCACGCCCATGCCGTGGTCGATAAAGAAGCGGCGGCCAATGGTGGCGCCGGGATGAATCTCGATACCGGTCAGCCAACGTGTCAGATGCGAAATCATGCGCCCGATCCACAGCAATTTGTACCGCCAGAACCAGTTGGCCAGACGATACATCCATATAGCGTGCAGGCCGGGATAGGCCGTCACAACCTCCAGCGTTGAGCGCGCCGCCGGATCGCGATCAAACGCGGTAGCGATGTCTTCTTTAATATGTCGCCAAATATTCATGGGAGCGGGACTTTAGACCTGTCTGCTCAGACCTGCAAATCCTTTGGCAGGGTGTTGAGTGCGGAGCGTGGTCCGCTGCATGTCCATAGAGCAGATCCGGTAAGCTTATTTGCAGCCCAAGCGCGCGCTTGATCGAGTGTTACGCTGCGAATTTCCTCCATCCATGCATCCTGTGGCAAAATACGGGCTTCATCAAAACGGTTGCCTAAATGCATCATGTTCGACTCGACCGAATCCATGCTCATACGCAGTGACACCTCAAGCTGTCGTACCGCGCGGTTTAATTCGGCCTCATTCAACGATGCCGAAAAATCCTGCATCACCTGCCGCACCACTCGCATGCATTCGCCAAGCCTGTCGCAATCGGTACTGCCACTGATACTCCACGCCCCGGTATCGGAGAGGCCCGAAAGATGCGAGGCCACACCATAGGCCAAGCCGCGCTTTTCGCGCACCTCGCGGAACAGGCGCGAACTCATGCCGCCGCCCAGAATCTGATTGACCAGCCATGCTACAGGCCGTTCATCGGATGCTGCCGAAATCCCCGGCAGGGAAATCACGAAATAGCCTTGCTCATCATCGCGCTCCAGACACTGTAGGCCGCTGGCCATATCAGCCCCGCCGCGCTCAAGCTTCGCCTCACTCTTTGGCCAGTCGCGTTGCTGCAGATAATTCATGAGTTCGGCATGCGTAATACCACCGGCGGCGGCAATCAGCATATGTGGCTGGCGATAGTGGGAATTCAGAAAGGATGACAGGTCTGCCACGCCGAATGCCTGCAGTGTCTCACGACGACCAAGCACCGTTCGACCCAATGTTTGCCCCGGATAAAGCGCTTCGACATGCCGATCAAACACCCAATCCTCGGGCACATCATCGGCCATGGCCATTTCTGAATAAATCACCTCGCGCTCGCGCTGCCACTCATCCTCAGGCAAAGCTGGCTCGATCACCATATCGCACAGCGTGGAGAGCGCCTCTTGCCAATCCTCGCGCAGCACGCGCATGTGGAAACAGGTGCGTTCACGAGCTGTAAAGGCATTGGCCGTGCCGCCCAGTTGGTCGAGCAATTCGGCCAGCGCATCGACATCAAGACGTTGGGTTCCCTTAAACAACATGTGTTCAAGTGCATGTGCCATGCCGGCCTGCGTATCCGTCTCATCACGACTGCCGACATTCAGGAAAATACCCAGCGATACCGTTTGCGCCGAAGGCATTTCGTGGGTCATTAGCAACGGTCCGTTGCTTAGCTGAGTTTCATGTATAGGTGATTGATGGATAGAACTGTCATGCATTGATGATGTCATAAGGCCCATATTCCCCGGAAAAAAGGAAGGAGGCGGATAATCCGCCCCCTCCCTGTGATACACACGATGCGTCGAACAGACGCGATCAGCTTTACTCTTTATCCACATCCTTCATGGACAGGCGAATCTTGCCGTTGCGATCCACTTCAAGCACTTTGACGCGAACCACCTCGCCTTCCTTCAGCACATCGGCAACCTTTTCCACACGCTCGCTGGAAATCTGCGAGATATGCACCAGACCGTCGGTCTGACCGACCAGACGCACAAATGCGCCGAAGTCCATCAACTTAACGACCTTGCCCTCATAGATGCGGCCGACTTCAACCTCGGCAACGATGTCTTCAATCAGTTTTCTCGCCACTTCACCGGCAGCAGCCGTCACAGCAAAAATCTTAATGGTGCCATCATCCTCGACATTCACCTTGGCACCAGAGTCCTCGACGATGCCGCGAATCACCTTGCCACCGGCACCGATCACTTCGCGAATCTTGTCCGGATGAACCTTCATGGTGAGTATGCGCGGAGCATGCTCGGCAATCGCATCACGCGCCGTGGAAATGCACTTGGCCATCTCGCCGAGGATGTGCATACGGCCATCATGCGCCTGAGCCAGTGCTTCGCGCATGATCTCACGGGTCAGACCACCGATCTTGATATCCAGCTGCAGAGTGGTAACACCCTCAGTTGTACCGGCCACCTTGAAATCCATATCGCCCAGATGATCTTCATCACCCAGAATATCGGTCAGCACGGCATAGCCGTCTTTCTCAAGAATCAGGCCCATGGCCACGCCGGCCACTGCAGCCTTGGTCGGCACACCGGCATCCATCAGAGCCAGCGAGGTACCACAAACCGAAGCCATCGAAGAAGAACCGTTGGATTCGGTAATCTCGGACACTGAGCGGATGGCATAGCCAAAATCATCCAGTGACGGAATCACGGCTTCCACACCGCGCTTGGCCAAACGGCCATGGCCGATTTCGCGACGTCCCGGAGGTCCGAAGCGACGGGCTTCACCCACGGAATACGGCGGGAAGTTGTAGTGCAACATGAAGCGCTGCTTGGCTACGCCTTCCAGCGATTCGGTCATCTGCATATCGGTCTCGGTACCCAAGGTAATGGTTACCAGTGCCTGTGTTTCACCACGCGTAAACAGGGCGGAGCCATGCGTACGTGGCAGAACGCCAACCTGACAATCAATGGCGCGCACATCCTTGGTCGAACGACCGTCGATGCGCGGGTTGCCAGCGATAATGGAACGGCGAACCACATCTTTCTCCAGGCCTTTCATGGCCGAAGAAACATCGTTGGAGGAAAACTCGCCCGGATGCTCTTCCGTGCCAGCCAGCTTTTCCTGCGCGGCATGGCGGAATGCTTCGATCTTTGCTGAACGCTCAGACTTGTCTGAGATTGCATAAGCAGCACGCACATCAGCCTCAAAAGCAGCCTTGACGGCGTCCTTCACAGCATCGTTGCCGGCCAGCTCAATCACCATCTTCTCTTTACCAGCCTGTGCAGCCAGTGCTTCGATAGCATCGAGTACCGGCTGATAGCCTTCCTGACCGAAGATAATCGCATCGATCATCTGCTCTTCGGAGAGCTCTTTGGCTTCGGATTCAATCATCAGCACGGCATCACGCGTGCCGGCCACAATCAGATCAAGCTGAGATTCGGCAATCTGCTCGTAGGTCGGGTTGAGTACAAACTCACCATCGATCAAGCCAACGCGGGAAGCAGCAATCGGCTCGGCAAACGGCACATCAGAGATGGCCAGTGCTGCTGAAACGCCATTGATGGCGACAATATCGGGATTGGTCTGCTCATCGGCGGAGATTACGGTAGCAATCACCTGCGTCTCGTGGAAATAGCCCTTGGGGAACAACGGACGGATCGGACGATCGATCAAACGGCTGGTCAGGGTCTCTTTCTCGCTCGGACGTCCTTCACGCTTGAAGAAGCCACCGAGGAAACGTCCTGCAGCGTATGTCTTTTCCTGATAGTGAACGGTCAGCGGCATGAAATCGACACCCTGAAGCGGGGTCTTGGCTGCCGTAGCTGCCACATGTACGACGACATCGCCGCACTGAGCCAGCACAGAACCACCGGCCTGACGGGCTACGCGCCCGGTTTCAAACGATACTTCTTGTCCGCCCACATTGGCGGAGGTCTTCTTTATATTAAACATATCACTTCCTTTTTTGGCTGATCAACGCGTGGCTTGGGAACAGAAAAACCGAAACAGAGGTGAAACGAAGAGAGATAAAAAAAGAAGGGCGAGCCCGAAGGCTCGCCCTTGCAACAATCAGCGGCGCAATCCCAGGCTGTCGATCAGCGTGCGATAGCGGTTAAAATCTTTGTTCTTCAGGTATTTAAGAAGATTGCGGCGAACGCCGACCATCTTCAGCAAACCACGACGGGAATGATGATCCTTGTGGTTATCCTTGAAGTGCTCGCTCAACCCGTTGATACGGGCGGTAAGCAGTGCAACCTGTACCTCAGGCGAACCAGTGTCGCCCTCGTGGGTTGCAAATTTATTAATAACTTCGTTTTTCTGTTCCAAATCCAACGCCATTAATCCAGCTTCCTTTTGTATATCCTTGTTATAGGGCGGCGGAATCTAGCGGCAAGATGTCTGGCTGGCAACGACTGAAACACAAGTATCTGAAATGGGCCTCAAACACCTTGCTTGCCTACCCTGCGCTTGGCAGCTTGGCAGCTGTGAATAAGTTAACAACACTCGGGACACAACGCCCATGAATCCAATGATGGAACCGACCGAAACCTTTGTCATTGCCGTGCTGCTGGCTGTCGGTTCTCAGGTTCTAGCCAGCCATCTTCGTTTACCTGCCATCGTACTATGGCTTACCGCCGGCATGCTGCTTGGGCCTTTCGGTCTGCACCTGTTGGATATCGCGGCAATCCAACCGGCCATCGAAACACTGATTGAGCTTGGTCTGGCTGTTATCTTGTTCGAAGGCGGATTGAATCTGAACCTGCGCGCCTTACGCGAACAGGGCTGGGTGGTCGGCAAGCTTGTGCTGTTCGGCCCCATCATCACCATGCTGCTTGGCGGTGGCCTGCTGCATCTGATCAGCGGCCTGCCGTGGGATATATCGCTGTTGTTCGGCGCTTTGGTTGCAGTCGGTGGGCCGACCGTGATCATTCCTATTGTGCGTCAAACACGCCTGGACCGTAAACTGCGCCATATCCTGACCGGCGAGGCAATGGTCATTGATGCTGTGGGTGCCATGCTGGCCATTGTCATGCTGCAGATCGTTATCTCCCCGAGCTTCAGCATACAATCCATTCTGCCGGCGCTGGCCGTTAAATTCATTGTAGGTATTGCCTGCGGCTGGATCGGCGGGCGGTTGCTTATTTTGATATTGAGCAACAACTGGTTGAAAGACACGGAATTACGCCCCACGGCCACACTCGCCATCGTCTGGGCTCTCTTTCACCTGTCCAATCATATAAGTGAGCAGGCCGGCCTGATGGCCGTGCTGGTTGCCGGCGCGGTCTTGCAACACAAACAACTGCCCGACATTCAGCGCCTGCGCCATTTCAAAGGCAGCCTTGCCACCTTGCTGATCGGCATGCTGTTTGTCTTGCTTGCTGCCGGTCTGGATCTAGGCAATGCGGTCAACTATCTGGGTCAGGGGATTTTGCTGTTCCTGGCTTTGCTTTTCGTCATTCGACCCCTGGTCGTGGCCAGCGCCACCCTCGGCTCCGACTTAAATGGCGGACAAATGAAATTTCTTGCAGCCATGGCTCCCAGAGGCGTGGTCGCTGCAGCCATCACAGCCTTGTTCGTCGTCATTATGGATCGCATGGGTATCCCGGGCGGAAAAGAGCTGGAAGCGATGGTGTATATCATCATCATTCTTTCCGTACTGGTATATGGTTTCCTGGCCTCACCGCTGAGTCGGCTGTTCAAGGTCGAGGGCAGTGATGAGCGTTCAGTACTGATTGTCGGCGGCGGTCAGATCGGCGCTGAACTGGGGCGTACACTAAGCGATGACCGGGAGGTGCGATTCCTCGACCTCAATGCAGAGGTGATAAGTCATCTACAGCGTTCCGGCTTTCAAGCCGTGCGAGGTAATGCACTCGACCCGATGTATATGGAAATCATCCATGCCGAAGAGATCGGTGTGGTTGTCGCCATGACCGGCTCTTCCGATCATAATCTGCTGATCGCCCAAATGGTGCGCGACAACTTCCATCCTCCTGAGATTTATGTGGCCCTTCAGGAAGGGGATGAGGAAAAGCAGTCGCGCATGATCGAGCGACTCGGCGTCAAACGACTGTTCGCCAAGCCCTACCAATATACCTATTGGAACGATCAGGCTTACCGCAAACGGCTGGTTTTTGAGACCCGCACCATTGAGCCGGACTCGCCGTTGATCGGCTGTTCTATGGGCGAGTCGCGCATTCCGCACGGTGTTCAACCGATGGTCATTATCCACGAAGGTAATACTTACCTGCCGCATGATGCCTTTGTTTTTTCCGCTGGAGATGAGATCAAGATGTTGCTGCGCCCGGAACGCATCGAAGAAGGGCAACCGCTGATCCTGCCGCCATCTACTTCGGCAACCGCCTGAGGCTGCGGAGCTTTCTCTGCTGCGCACCCGTTTTGCCCCTAGCCCCACCGGGCACCTGCATGTCGGCAACGCCTATTCGGCGCTCATCTGTCAACAATGGGCCAAAGACAATCGTGCTGAACTACTGCTGCGCATCGAAGACATCGATTTCAATCGCTGCCTCCCGGGCTTTGCAAGCGACCTGATTGACGATCTCGACTGGCTCGGCATCCGTTGGCAGGGGGATATCCATTATCAAAGCCAGCATATCAACAATTATATGCAGGCGCTGGAACTGCTCAGGCAGGAGAAACTGATTTACCCCTGCTTCTGTACGCGCCGCGACATCCAGCGCGAGATCGCCGCTGCAACCCTTGCTCCGCATCCCGAAGACATCCCCAAAACCTATCCCGGCACCTGCCGCCAACTCCCACCACAACAGCTTGCACAACGCATGGCTGATGGACAGTCCTTTGCCTGGCGGCTGAATGCACAGAAGGCGTTGGAACGAGTTGGTGATATCAGCTGGCGGGACGGAGATGGGCACAGCCACCCGCTGCACCCCGGCCTGAACGACGACGTCATTGGCCGAAAGGATATCGGTATCAGCTATCATCTGGCCGTTGTCGTCGATGATTCCGCACAGGGCATCACACATGTCATCCGCGGAGAAGACCTGCACAGCAGCACCGGACTGCACCGCCTGCTACAGGCCCTGCTCGGTCTGCCATCACCGGTCTATATCCATCATCCGCTACTTTGCGACACTACCGGTGGCAGGCTGGCCAAGCGTAACGGCGCGCCTTCCCTTCGCGAACTCAGGACAAGCGGTGTCTCCGCCGATACACTGCGCCGCCTTCTGCTACGCAACGGCGACGCTGCACCCGCCCCATGGATGGGCTTGGCAGACGGAGATGTTTGACGCATGGTTGAATGTATCGTGCCGCAAAGATTACTAACGGATGGAGACGCAATTGGCGGGTGACAACAAAAGCATTCTCGAACTGATCGGCAACACGCCGCAGGCCCGCCTCTCCCGCATGACGGCTCACCTGCCGGACAACATCATCATTGAGGCCAAGCTGGAACGTTTCAATCCCGGTGGCTCGGTCAAGGATCGTCCAGCCCTGAAGATGGTCCGTGATGGTATCGTCCGTGGTGAACTATGCCCCGGAAAGACCATTCTCGACTCGACCAGCGGCAATACCGGTATCGCACTGGCCATGATCGGTTCGGCTCTGGGTTATCCGGTGCGTCTGGTGATGCCCGGCAATGTATCTGACGAACGCAAGCGCATCTGCCGCGCTTTCGGGGCTGATCTTATTTTTTCTGACCCTCTGGAAGGCTCCGATGGCTCGATAATCAAATGCCGCGATATCTATGAACTGGATAAGGAATACTATTTCAAGCCGGATCAGTACAACAACCCGGCCAATCCGCTGGCCCATGAGGAAACCACGGGGCCGGAAATATGGCGGGATACCGATGGCAAGGTAACGCATTTCATCGCTTCACTGGGCACCAGCGGCACCATGGTCGGCACCGGCCGCTTCCTCAAGCGCGTCAACCCGGCTGTAAAGATTATCGCTGCGGAACCGGACTCGCCCTTCCACGGGATTGAAGGTCTGAAGCATATCGAATCGAGTATCGTGCCGGGTGTTTATGATGCATCCGTCCCTGATGAAACCATGGGGATTTCAACCGAACTGGCATACGACATCACCCAGCGTCTGGCGCGCGAAGAAGGCATCCTTTCCGGCCAGTCCTGCGGCTGTGTCATGGCCGCAGCGCTGAATCTTGCAGAACGACTGGCGAAAAATGGGGAGCCGGGCTATATCGTCGTTATTTTTCCGGATGGCGGTGAAAAATACCTGAGCACGCCGGTGTTCTCCGGCGAAACCATGCACTACGCTGACGGCATCTAAAGCTCTCACGTCTCAATACCGCACTTACAGGGGCAAGAGTCCCTTTAGATACTCCCCATAGCCGCTTTTTCCTAATCCCCCAGCCAGACGCTCCAGTTGCGCGTCATCGACAAAGCCCATGCGCCACGCCACCTCTTCAGGGCAGCCAATCTTCATCCCCTGCCTACGCTCTACCACCTCTACATAGTTGGCTGCATCCATCAAGGACTCATGGGTTCCGGTATCCAGCCATGCAGCACCGCGACCCAGTAATTCTGCATGCAACTGTCCTTGTTCAAGATAGCATTGGTTGATACTGGTGATTTCCAATTCCCCACGCCCTGAAGGCTTTACGTCGCGGGCAATATCGACCACCTGATTATCATAGAAATACAGACCGGTCACAGCCCAATGCGAAGCAGGCTTGGCAGGCTTTTCGACAATAGAGAGGACTTTCCCGGAAGAATCGATCTCAGCCACGCCATAGCGCTCTGGATCACGAACCTGATAGCAAAAAACGGTAGCCCCTTCAGATTTCCCAACAGCTATTTCCAATTTCGGAGCCAAGCCCTGAGCGTAGAAAATATTATCCCCAAGAATAAGTGAGGCAGGGTCCCGACCAATGAATTCGCGGCCGATAATAAAGGCCTCGGCCAGCCCCCTAGGCTCATGCTGCACTGCGTAGGAGAAATTCATTCCCCACTGGGCTCCGTCACCCAACAATTGGTTAAACCTCGGGATATCAGCTTCCGTTGAGATCACCAGAACATCTCGAATGCCTGCCAGCATCAGGGTAGAGAGCGGATAGTAAATCATCGGCTTGTCGTAGACCGGCAACAACTGCTTACTAACCACATGCGTTGCCGGGTATAAGCGTGTTCCTGACCCGCCAGCAAGAATAATTCCCTTCATGGATAACCCCTCAGCCCGAATATCGCCTATCCTGGCATCATTGAATCAAAACAGACTATCGAATGCTTCCTGCTTGTTCCACACGCGCCAGTCCCTATCTGCTACACATTTGGTGCTTGAATGGAATATTCTCATAATAGGTCTATAGTCCTGAAAGCAAAGAACTGTGTCAGAAGAGGTGATCCATGCGCAAAAGTATTATCGAGCCGAATCTCAAGGAAGTATCAGAATCGGAACATGACTGGCTGAATTTAGAGGCCCTGGCACAGGTTGAAATAAGCTCTGAGGACGAGGCACACCCGGTTGAGGCTGCTTTGGTCCCCGGAGGGGGATACTGGCAAGCCGCAATCGCCGGAGAGCAAACGCTTCGCCTGCTATTTGATAAAGCACAGCATATCCGGGCTATTCGTCTGATATTTCATGAAGACAGCCAGGAGCGCACCCAGGAATTTGTTTTGCGATGGTCTGCCGACGGCAAGTCCTACCATGATATTGCCCGCCAGCAATACAACTTCAGCTCACCAGACTCTAGGCGCGAACTTGAAGAATACAGCGTTGATCTGAGTGGTGTTACTGCTCTTGAGCTTTGCATTATTCCAGAGATCAGCGGTGGCAGTTCCCGTGCATCACTGGCCGAATGGCGTGTTGCCTAAGTAATATAACAACTCATAAGGCTGGCCAAAACACCGGGATTTATTGAGCCGGGTTGTCGCTGTTCTCCTCGATGAGGAAATAAGCGATCATGTCCGCCCTGTCTCGCGCGGCAATCGGTGGCGTGGCCATCTCGGTATTGGGTTTGATAGCACGCGGTGCAGCCAGCCATGCATCCAGGGCCTGGGCATCCCATCGGGCAAACGGCACCCCGGATATGCGTGGAGCGCGGTTATAAATCCCCTTTAGTCCGGGGCCGATTCGTTTGGATTCCAGATGCAGATGGTGGCATGGGGTACACAACACGCCAGCTACAATCTTGCCTCGTGCCGCATCAGCTGCCTGCGCCTCTCCGACAAAAAAGGCAGAAAAAATCAGGCAAAACAACAACTGACATAGATTGCGATTCACGGCTGACTCCCGATCTGCTCTGGAGCCAATGCAAAGATCATCTCGCGCTGCTCGCCCTTGCGGTGTAATCGGACATACAAATGATCCTTATGCACGTCCCTGACCGGCAATGCTCGGCGGAATATACCCAGTGCTCCATCCGGCATGGCTTGTTTCCAGTTGGAGTTTTCGGTACGGACATCTACCACCAGATCGGCCGAGAAGCCACGCTGCTGCCGATTGGCTATGACCAAAAACTCATTCATGCCGGGACTCACCACCGTAGGCCGAGTCTCAATTCGAATAGCAATGTCGTTCCACTCTTGCCCCGGCGGACTCCATGCCTGCTCATCAGCCGAACAGCCGACAAGCCACAATGCAGCAAACAGTGCAATATAATGACGCATGGGCTTAATTCTCCGGTGCGTGTGCAACGAGGTAGTCGCGCAGCACAAGCAAGTCTTGAGTACTGATTGGAGGCATGTGACGTTGCACAAGATGTTGCTGCATGCGAGCTATCACGTTCGGCCATTGATTTGCCGGATGTGCGCTTGGCAGTGGCGGAGCATGGCACTCAGAGCAATTGCGTGCATAAACCTCAAAGGCCGAGCTTCCCTTGTCAGGATACTCGTGTTCATCTTTCGGCGGAATTGAATCACAAGCTGCGAGCGAGCAAGCCATCAAACCGACCAATAAAATATGCGGAATTCTCATTTGGGCATATCGATATCATCAAGATCATGCTCGGGATCACTATCCAGCGTACCAGCGCGCTTGGAGCCATACAGATTGGTCATGAAATAGATGAATGCTGCAGCAATAATGGCATAAACGGCGGCGGCTACATGTCCCCAGGTAAACCAGGCGCGCGGAGCCTCAGGACGATCCCCCCAGAAGGGCAAGGTCAGGCCAAAAGCAACCATCAGCACGACAATAATAATGCCGATAAACCATGCTGGCACACGGCGTTGCGACTCGGGTATCTTCTCAACCAGTTCCCAGTCCTCAAGGCCGCGCTTATTCTTCCGATCCTCATCGGAAGCGTAACCGAAATGGTCATCGGGAATCTTGCCCCACTCTTTATTAACCGGAGCTGTCGGCCTCGGTGCTTCTTCGGGCTCATTCTGCGTATGTTTGTCGTTGTCTGTCATATTCTTCTATTGCCTCGTCACCTTGCTGTTCATAACTTTACCGCAGATTGTGATTTTGCAAAATGCACAACCTGAAACTTCTTCGTCCAACCACCATCAGCCGTCACCACCACCCGGAAACGGTATAGCCCCTCGGGCATACCATCTCGAACATATAAGACCACATCCTGCCTACCCGCCTGTTCGAACTGAACAACATCCTTCTCAAGGGTATATTGGCTCGCATCCAGACCTTCAACGCGAATATGCATCTGCTCGGACCGATTGACCTTGTAGGCAAGATTAATGCGGTAATCAAGCAGCTGGTCGCCCTGCTGCGCTTCACCACGATAGACCGAAAACGATGCTGGCTCATAAGTGGCGATACCGTAGGCAAACATCCCCGCGCCAATCACGGTAGCCAAAGTTGCGGCGCGAGCGCGATTGAAAAATGAGCCCAATGCACCTCGATACTTCCCCTTCAACTCATCACCAAAGCGGAGGCGAAGCAAGCCTGGCCCTTGCAACTTTTTACTCTTGCTGTGCAGTTCATCGCAGGCCACCACGCAAGCACCGCAATTCACGCAACTATCGAACACCGCTGGCTGGCGTGGATCAATATCGAGGAAACAGGAATCCAGACAGTAGTTGCAGTTGCTGCAATGATCAGATCGCGATGCATCATAGGAAACATGCAGGGTATCGCGGGTTTTGAACGAATGCTGCCACACGCGATAAATGCACATATATTTGCACATCAGGTGTCGAATCACGCCGATATCCACCAGCATGACGAACACGCAGACCATGTAAATCCAATGCAGCCCACCGGCCAGTTCCGGATCGGATTGAAAGGTAACAAAAGACCATATGGCCTCAGGCGAATAGAAATAGAACATCGGAATAAGGGCATAAACCATGGCCGAGCCGAGGAGAATCGTTCCGAGTATCAGGTAGTTCAACACCGACTTGCGCTGTACGGCGACCTGCATACGGGTGCCCGAGGTATCCATCATCTGGGCTCGCCTGCCGAGAAGTCGATCCGTCAGCTGATTGGCCCATTCCGATGCCGTGTTTTGCGGGCACATCCAGCCACAAAAAACCGATCCCACAAGTGAATACATCATGACAAGCAGGCTGGCGATGAATATCCAAAAACCCATGATGATGGACATGTCTGAGAACCAAACCAAGCGGTCCCACATCAAAATACCACCGGCCGCAACATCGATGCGAAACAGACCGCTAGCCGGAATCACTACCAACAGAACAAGAGTGGCAATCTGCGCATAACGGCGCAATGGCCCCAGCGTTTTCGCGCCCGGCACATGCTCTTCAACAACTGGAATCTTACTTAACGCTTCGTTGCTAGACATCTTAGTTCCTTTCCTTAAAGACTATCTCTGGCGCACATCAAAAGCCAGTGGGCTTAAGGCCGACAATTGCCGATACCACTGCTTTGCGGCCTCCTCATTTCCTTCCTGTAATGCCATATCAAGCATGGCCCGCAGCGCACCCTCATGATCGGGACGCATTGCCAGAATACGTTCCAGCGCTTGCCTTCGACCAACACCCTGATGAACTGCGTTTTCAAGACTGGCATACATCCTGTCTGCCAGCGCAAAAGCCGGCCAGCGATCTTTTTCATTGGCTCGATGTGCCAATTGAGCCCATTTCACCGCCTGACGCTCGTCTCCGGCCAGCTCAGCCAGCCACAAACGCACGTCCAGCCCGCTAGCGGCCCAGGCTCGCTTGAATGTCATAAAATAATCGCCCTCAACATGAAGGGTCTCAACGGCCTGCCCGACATCCTCTCGCCACGACAACATCCATCGCCACATGGCAGCAGGATCAGTACCGCCTGCATAACGTACGCGAGGCAGGGCAAACTCGATAACAGGCGCCCATTCATCCTGCAGCCGAACCTCATCAGAAAATTCGGGAATCTCTCCCCAGTAACGTCCCAGCCAAGTCCATACGCCCTCGCCGCCTGTTGCCTCGCTTCCCGCGCCCGGTGACATCTGCTGCCAGCGCTTTAACAACTCCGCACTGCGAATATCGCCTTGCTTTAAGCCCACCAGGGCAACGCGATATCCATCGGTAAACACCAGCGCACGCCCCTGTCCCTGAGAAAAAACGTTGCGGAAGCTATTCAATACCACCTTCAAGGTCTGAGCATCGAACTGGTTTAGCGCAATCCACTGAACAAACACGCCATTGGCTGCAAGCCGCTGCTTTACACGTTCAAACTGCTGAACCGACAGCAGATTGGCCCGACCGACCATATCGGGATGAAAGAGATCGCCGACAATCACATCATAATACGCAGCATCACTGCGCAGGAACCGTCGCGCATCGTCGCGCAGCACACGCATATCTCGCATCACGTCGCCGTTGACTGCGACAAATGATTTTTTAGCAGCCGCAATCGCACCCGCCGATAGCTCTACAGCAGTCCGCTCAAGCTCTTTATAGGGCAAGGAGCCTGACGCGGTAATCCCGGTTCCCAAGCCAAGGAATAGGATGGAACGGGCCTCCGGATGTAATAGCAGCGGCAGGCGAGCCTGATTTTTCTGCACGGTGACAGCAGTTGGATCACTTGAGGCATCCATACGCTGCAAATCGGAAAGTAAAAGTCGCTGCCCGGATGATTGTTCGACGACATGGGTTAAGGCCACGGCATCTTCATACAATGAAAGGTCGTGCGATGCCTGCAGAGCGGGCAGCAAGCTGGCTACCGGTGGAAGCTGACGTACTGGCCAGAACAACAACAACAGAGCAGGCAAGGCCAACCAGTAGCGTCTATCACCCACCCAGCGCATACCACACAACAGGAGAAGAAGTGCCCCCACGCCAAGCGTGGCGGCAGCACCCAGCCAGGGTAAGAAAACAAAACCTGCCAGCATCGCACCGATGGCTGCGCCCAGACTATTGGCCCCATACCACCAGCCGCCGCTTGATGTTTCCTCGGAATTCCCCTCCGTGGTGGCAAAACGTCTGGCCAACAGCGGTAACCACGCGCCCAGGGCCAGTGTGACCGGCAAGGTCAATAACATCACCGCCCCTCCCTGCATCAGCATGCCATGCATGAGAGAATCAAACTCGGTTCGGTTGGCCCATTGACTGATAGCCGGTAAAGCATACTGCCCTGCAATGGCTAGCAAGGCTGCGCATACCGGAAGTATATTAAGCCAACGATTAACGAGTCCTGCCGAGCGTAAGCGGCGGGCCAACACACTGCCCAGACCGATGCCTGCAAGAAAAACCAGCAGTAATACACCCAGCACATATTCGGTGCGTAGCAGCACCATGCCAAACAAACGACTCCATACCACTTCCAGAATCAATGCTGCAGCACCTATCCCAGCATAGGTGAGCAAATCCCCACAAGGCGGCCGCTGCACTCGCACCTGTTCAGGTTGAGCCTGTTTATTCTCGCAAGGTAGATTGACAGACAGCAACCAAGCTAGGGCAGCTAGTAACAGGCCCAGAGCAGCCACGGCAAGCAATGCACTACGCCAACCAAAAGTTGGAAGCAGCAGCAAAGGCAGCACAGCCCCCAGCGCGCCGCCCAACGCATTGATACCATAAATCCCCCCCAGAGAAAGATGTAAGGCGCGTGCAGTCCTCAGAGCAAGCGGGAATGCGTAACCCATGGCCATAGCAGCGGGAAACAGCAATAACATGACGGCCGCGCCCTGCATCCCCTGCCAGAGACGAATAGACAAATCACCACCGACACTCAACAGGCCGGCATCCAACCATGGCATCATAAATGGAAGTGCCATGGCATATAGCGCAATGCCTCCTTCCAGAAGAGCAAGCAGGCGTAGCGCACGAGCTGGCGTAATGACATAGCCTCGACGGGCACCGACAAGGCTCCCCGCGCCAAGACCCGCCATAAAGGCGGTCACGGTCAGCACCACACCGAAGATGCTGATACCGAATAATAAGGACAACATGCGCGTCCATAGGATTTCATATGCCAGAGCAGTCATGCCCGTTCCGCCATAGATAAGCAGCAGAAGGAAACGGGAACGCTGATTCACAATTTACTCGGAATCGGGGTAAGGGTTAGAAAGGCCAAAACCAGGCGATGGAGGTGGCCGCATGCGCCCCAGCCAGCGTAAGACTCAGTCCGGCGCATATTAAATGCGCCACAAAAACATCTTTGTCGAAGACAACCATGGCCACACCGAAACCACCGGTGAGGAAGAGCAGGATCAGCAGTGAAACGCCCATGATAAAGAGAATCTCGTGCTTGCGTTTAGCTTCGATACGTCGTTCAGGCGCCTCTTTATAATCGCCGGCAAACTGTTGCATCACCGCCTCGGCGGAAACCTGGGTATCAGACGCCACGACAGACACCTCAGGTGCAACTGTATCCGCAGCCAGTGCGTTTTGACCCGGCAAAAAACACAGAAGACCCAGAAGAACGAACAGCGGTAACAGGTGCAAAGAAACAGAATCAGTCATGTCTTATGCTCGGACCGCCTCTGCCTTCCTCTCCTCCATCTTCATCATCCCTGTCGCGACGCAGCGCATTTCGCAGGGTCAGAATCGCCGCAAGTATCATCGGGGCAAATACCAAAAAGAATAGAAAAATGAAAATCATCCACGGCGTATCTATGGTCACATGCAGGTAGCGATAGCTATCTACAGCTTCGGCCTGCGAAGACCAGAAAAAAACCAGCACACCCATCAGGGCATAAGACATCAGATTCATTTGTATTTCTCCTAGTTTGTCGCCTTATCTGCCGCACAGCGAAAACCGAAAAAGTCGGATGCATAATTAGGCAGGGAAAAATTGCGGTGGTAAGTATAGGACGAAAACGGGTCACTTTTCCACGAGCCGCCCCGCATCACAAAATAGACCAGTTCTTCCTGCTCATCCGAACCACGGTGATAATCCGGAGCAATATCCTTGGCCTGAAAAATCTCCTTGGAGGCAGCTGTGCCGGGATAAGGCGCAAATTGATCGGCCACCCATTCCTGAACATTGCCGGCCATGTCCATCACCCCATAAGGGCTAGCGCCCATCGAATAGGCGTTGACTGGCGTAGTGCGACCAACCTTGTAATAGGTATTGAGATTTTCAGGATGCATCGAAGCGCCCCATGGCCAACTTCGCCCATCGGTGCCACGCGCTGCCTTCTCCCATTCAGCCTCAGTCGGCAAACGCTTACCGGCCCATGAGCAATAATCACGCGCATTGTACCAAGACACCATAGTAACCGGATGCAACTCCACCCCGCGTGGAATATACCCATCCGTCCAACTTAGTGGCGGACGATATTTCCTGGCTGCAACGAACTGCGCGTACTGAGCTTTGGTAACGGGAAATTTATCTATGCGATAGGCACGCGTTCGCACCTTATGCGCCGGACGGTTCTGCTGATTGGTGCGCAAATCGTCACTGCCCATAATGAATACTCCGGCAGGAATGGAAACCATCCACGCGACGTCGCGCCATTGCTCTTCGCTGAGTAATTGATCTGCTTCTTCCGGAGTGTACGTGATGATACTGGCACCGTACTTCTCATTATCTGCCTGCAAACGAACCTCTTCGCCGGCCGCTCGAATATGGTCATGCATATCCTTTACATCATAAGTGGCCTTAGCGCGCATCTCATCCATACGCATCGAACCCAACTCAATAACATGCAGAGAGCCACCGACCATCGCAATGGTTATGCAGATCACAAGGGTGGCGCTTAACCACCGCTTGCGGCGGCGTTTGTCCGCAGCGGAGATGGCAGGGCGTTTCATCCCTTTCTCCCGGAAGCCTCATCAAAATCATCTTCGGGCAGAGGATCGGAATCACCCTGAAGAACCGAACCGTTATCCCATGCATAGCGTTTGCGAATCAGAATCTCTCCGATAAAGCCACCAGCAGCACAGAACTCCATTTGAAGAATAACAAACATAATCCACATGCCCCAAGGCAACAGATACGCACCATCCGGGATTTCAGCAAAATTGATGTTCTGATAATGCCATAACATGACCGCAGCTGGTGGAAAGTGGGCGAGATATTTAGCACCAAAGCCGTAGATCAGACCGATGACAATACCAACCGCCATCGGGAACGCACTCATAGCAAAAATCCACGATAAATTAAAACTGGCCATGCCCATGAAGTATTCAAGATGCACGTCCAGCGCAATCATGCCTGCCTCATAAAGCAGCACACCTACGACAAAGGCAAGGGCCCCACGCATCCAGTACGGCGCCCACGTATAGCCAACGGCAGAAATTGAGCCATTCTGCTTCTTGTTCATCGTTAAATACTCCTGATTGTTACTCACAGCCACGCCCGCAAGGGCCTGGATTCACTTGCCGGTAAGCTTCTTCTGCTCGGCTAGAATGGTTTCATCAAGATACCAGTCTTTAACCCGCAAACTTGCGAAATATTTAGCCAGCGTACGGCGTTCACTTTCGGACAAGCTGGCATAAGAAGGCATCTTATACTTGGTCTTCAGCCTTGTGGAAAGAATATCCTGCGGATTATCGGAGGAAAAATAGTTGTACAACCATTCCTCGCTGCGCAGGGAGCCGATACCATCCAAACTCGGCGCAGGAACACTCTGATAGATACTTTTCACAGACCATATCGAATGACAATTGCGGCATTGCAAACTTCGATACAGATCAGAACCTGCTCGCTCAAGCGTGGAATCAGCTGTGCTGTAGTAAGGAAGACCCTTATCACCAACCTGCACCGTTGGGTTAATCATCGATTGCACCATGGCCACAACAAGGGCACCAGCAAAAAGAAGAATGACCGTATTGACGACGGTCATCCAATTAAGTCGTTTCAGCATCGTCTACTGCTTCGCTCTTGCTTCGGCCTCTTTTTCAGCAAGCACTTCAGTGCGGCGCGTCTCCTGCTGCTCGTTCACCTCCTGAGACTTGGCGAACTCCTCAGGCTTCATCTTATCTTTGTCATTTTCATCGAAAACCAGATATTTAATATCCTCGTCGAACTGCTCATTTTGTGACGCCCAGCGAATACCGAACACCACACCAACCAGGATAGCTGCGCCACTGATCAGCCAGATATAAATCGTCCAGCCGTCCTGCAATTCAATTCCAAACATATTCAAACCTCCGTAGTCGCAGGGATTGTCTATTCAGAACAAAACCCCGTCAAGTAACTGCACCGCAGCAAATATCGATGCAGCAATCACACCCAGAATAATCATGCCGAACAAAACTTTTTCGCCCCGTTTGATCTTCTCACCCTTGGTCGAGACGAGAAATGACCAGATGATGCCGACAAACACGGCAATGGCGATCATCATAAAAATAAAAATAGCCACGCTATAGCCATGACTTCGCATACTTTCGATACCCAGATCAAATGTCTGGTACGACTCAGCCGCTGTGGCCGGTAAGGCTATGAAAAGCGATAATATAAGTGCAGATATGCGCGACAACACGGGATGAACTCCAAATTTAAGATATAGCACAGGGTACATGAATGAAATGCTTTGCGGAAACTTTAATACGCCTTAATGCAAAAAAATAGCGCCGCCCTTACAGGCGGCGCTATGGGTTTTAACAAGATCTCCGGATTAAAACGTATTCTTGCGCGGATCCGGTGATCCTTTTTTATGATTATCCACAAAGAGAGCGTAGATAATCGGAACAACCAAAGCAATTGTCGTGACAATCAGGCCACCGATAAATGGGCTATCTAAATCAATCATCTATATCTCCTTAGTGTGCAACAGAGTGATCAGGGCGCCATGACCAATGCGGCAACCGTTTCACAGTAACAATAACAGCCAGGCAGAAGCCAATGAAGTACCAGAAGGAAATCTCATAGCCTTTATCCCACCAAGGCTGTTTGGCAATCACCGTACCATCAGGCTGAATATTGAAGAAGTTTGACTTGATCACATCCGGACCAATAATATTGTACTCCTCCAGATCGACACCCGCCTTTTGCAATTCAATAATCTGCGGGGAAATCACACGAAGCTGATCAAGATCGATCGGATGCTGTACGCGCTGGAAGGTGTACTTGGAATCGAACTGAGCCAATGAATCCTCAATCAACGCCATGGCCTTAGTGTTCGCCTCATGATGCGTAATGGTGCGATCATTCATCACTTCCTGCACCATCGTACTATTCATCAGCGACACATAGTCGAGATAAATAGCTGCCGTCGGACGCTGCCCGTAAAGCGGGAAGGTAATGGCGATAGCCGTAGCAAAAGTCAGCAGTAGCAGGCCGATAACCGGACGCGGCAACGGATTATTATTCTCCGCAATTCCGCCCAGGCTTTCGCCTTCCCACACATGCTTGGCTGCATCGTTCTGATCATTCGTTGTTAGTGAAAACAACGGGTTATTAAATGTCCATCCCATGAATATCCTCCCTTACTTCAGATTAATGATGAAATCGATGAGCATGCGAGCCTCACTGTCAGCTGCCGGAATCGGCACCTCAGGCGGATACACACTTTCACCATCTGCATAGGCAAAGTATTCCTCATCCCATGCTGCCAGGTCGATCGCCTTGCCGTCTGCATCAACGTCACCCCACAGGTAGTCGTAGCGCGGCATAATGGAATGCGGCTGAACGAGACGAGGGTTAAAGAAATGCATCACCATCCACTCACGTGAAGAGTTGCGTGAACCGACATGCAAGAGATCAGGCGCCTTGCGGTCAGAACCAAACGTTGTTGGGCTCTCGCCATTAAAGTCACCCACCAGCGGTGGACGGCCAAATGACTGCCAATCCTGTGTCTGCTCAGGCAGAAGTGTATGACACCACCAGCAACCTTCACGCACAAACATGGTCTTGCCGGAGCCTGCCAGCAACTGCTCATCAGCTGCCTTCAGTGTTGCATCCACAGTCCAGCCCTTGGTTGCTGTTGCATACTCCATGTACGGAACATCATCAGCTGTTGCACGAACCAGGAATACGCCACCCTGAGCTTCATCAGCCTGGCCGATCAGACCAACCTCTTCCGAAGCCTTCTGCACATCATCACCCAAAATACCATCATGGGTTAGTCCGCTCGGGAAATGTGTCCCAGCCGGAAAGACAAATGCTGCAGTCTTATCAATGGCTGCACCTGTCATTGGATCCTTGGTCAAGGTTACCTTAACAGGCTTGTCCTTGCCCTGTAGAAATGGATCATAGTAGTTGAAGCCAGTCTCCCAACCATAGGTCAACTGCTTCTCAAGAGCGACTTTCGTCGAAGACATCGACGAAATATCAAGGCCAGGCAACACGATGGTAATAAACATCGACAAACTCAGTGCCACGCCAAACATTACACATCCGATCTTATATTCTCTAAATGCCACGGAATCTCCTCCCTATTTAAATAAAATATTTTGAGGGGCCGGCCGAAGCCGGCCCTTCATTATTAACGCGTGTAGGCGATTTCAGCCGGCTGACGACCAACAGGCACTGGATCACCAGCACGTGCAGTCATCACCATATTGTACAGCCAGATGATATTACCGAAGAACACCATCGTGCCGCCCAACCAGCGAACGATCATGTAAGGGTGCTCAGCAATCACAACGTCCACATAAGGAACCTCGTAGATCTTGGCAGCACCCTGGATCAGGCCGGAAATCGTCATCGATGTCCAATACAGCGAGAAGCCGATCAGCAACATCCAGAAGTGGAAGTTGGCCAGCGATGCAGACCACAGCTTGCGACGCAGAAGCACCTGCATGCCGTAGTACACCGAGGCAGCCTCAGCAAATGTGGAGAAGCCCAACAGCGCCAGATGCGCATGTGCCACAATCCAGCCTGTGCCATGGATATACCAGTTAATAGCACGTGTCTGCTGGAAACCACCCTGCATGTTCAGCGGAATAGCGAGCAGCACACCGGTAATGGTGAACTTGATTTCGATATTCTCGACAAACAAAGCCCAGCGGCCCTGCATGGTCAGAAGGATGTTACACACGTAGGCAACAGCCGGAACCAGAATCAGCACACCTTCCACAGAAGCGAAAGACTTGAGCCATTCAGGAAGCGGTGAGCTCATCAGGTGATGGGCAGCCGGTGTGGAGTAGAACACCACGATGGACCAGAAGTGCAGATGACCCACACGATGCGAATACAGCGGGTTACCCGTGATCTTCGGCACAATGTAGTAGGTAATAGCAGCAGCAACCGGGGTAATCAACAGACCCAGGATGTTATGTGCGAACCACCATGTCATATAAGCCTCGTTCAGGCCGGTCAGGTGCAGCCATTCCGGCACGTTGCCGACAAGGAACACAATCACAGTCATGAACATACAACCGGCGAAGAACCAGTTAGTGGTATAAATACCCTGCGTACGACGATTAATAATCGTCATCCACACATTCAGGCACCATGGAACAACCATTACAAAGGCGATGTACAGATCGATTGGCCAGATATGGTCGGAATACTCACGGCCGGAAGTAATGCCAGCCCAGAGCAGCGCCAGTGCAAGGCACAGGCCTACATTATAAAGCAGGCAGTTCCAAACACCGAGCTTCTCGGACCACAGCTTGGTGTTACCCAGAGCCGGGGTGATGTACATCATGGAAGCGGCAAAGGCCATCGCAATCCAGCCGAAAATCACGGCATGAACATGAACCTGTCGCATATGACCGAACTGCAAGGCATAAAGGCCATGGAACAGATCGGGAAAGGCAAGTTTGGCAGCATTGAACGAACCAAGACCTGTTCCGATAATGAACCAGGCAATGGACGATACGCCAAAGAAAATCGCCGCAGTACCCTGCGGGATATCATCTTCTTTT
>Ga0316190_10000116_pt1 | contig 47960 bp, 38 predicted proteins | sample Eddworburrow2_MG_FD_204929 | JGI IMG/M metagenome (GOLD analysis project Ga0316190, IMG submission 204929) | Coastal sediment microbial communities from Maine, United States - Eddy worm burrow 2 | ecosystem: Environmental > Aquatic > Marine > Coastal > Sediment | place: USA: Maine | collected...
CCAACCGGGTACTGATTCCCCGGGTCGATGATGCGGTGCCGGTGCTCGAACTGTTCGGGGGTGAAGCGTTCGACGACGCCGACACCGTCGGCCTCGAACTCGTCTACGACCCCGGCCTGACCGACGAGGGCGACGACGACCGGGATTCCGACGACGATCCGGATGGGGATTCCGACGGCGGCGCGGATGGCCCGCCGTCGATCGTCGTCGACATCGCCTCTCGTCTCGATGACGCCGGTTTCGACTTCGCCGAGCCTCGCGAAGCCAGGACCGAGGCCGGGTTGGTGGTCCGCCACTCCGCCGACGGCCGCCAGGCGGCTGAGCTGGTGGCGGTGGCACTCGCTGGTGGTGACTCGGACAGCTCACCGTTTTCGGGTTCCGAGGTGGTCTTCGAACAGACCACGGGATTGAGTGGGCGCAGCATCGTGGTGGCGATCGGCCCCGGGTCGGCGGCACCGACGGTGAGGACCGAAGCCGACCACGCCGACGTGGCCGCACCGTCGGCTGATTCCGACCCGGGAGCTTCTTCCCAGCAGGTCGCCGGCGGTGTAGCCGAAGAGGGCGGAGAGCTTGCTATTGGTCAGGGCTCGGTTCTCTCAAGAGCAGGTCAAGGCTCTCCTGAGGCTGCCTGGAGCGATGACCATGGCGGAACTTGTGGATAACGCCCAGTCGGTTGGTATCTGTGGGGTGGCGGCTCGGGGTGCACTACACTGCCCGCTGGTATGGAAGACGGCTGCGGGCATCCCGCTTGGAGGAAGTAGTGGCAACCATCGCAATAGTCGGCACCGGCTATGTCGGTCTCACAACCGGTGCTTGTTTTGCTCACCTCGGGCACGACGTCATTTGTGCTGACATCGACGAAGAGAAGGTGGAGCGTCTCCGCCGCGGCGAGATCCCAATTGTCGAAAAAGGCCTGGACCGACTCGTCGATGAAGGTATTCGATCGAAGAAACTCAGTTTTGTGGTGGGCGCTGCTGAGGCGTCCAAACACGCTGAATTTCACTACTTGTGCGTCCCTACGCCCCAGGCTCCCGATGGTTCGGCCGATCTGAGCTACCTCGAACAGGCTGCCGATCAGATCAAGCACGTCCTGCCCGCCAATTCCGTCGTTGTCAACAAGTCGACCGTTCCCGTTGGCTCCACCAGGGTCGTCGCTCGTGTTTTGGGGCGACCCGACGTCTCGGTCGTGTCCAACCCCGAGTTCCTCCGGGAGGGCACGGCGGTGGCCGACTTCCTCCACCCCGATCGTGTGGTGATCGGCTCGCTCGATACCGAGGCTGCCATCCGGGTTGGTGCGCTCTACTCCCGGATTGCCGCTCCCATCATGGTTACCGATCCGGTATCGGCAGAAACGATCAAGTACGCTTCGAACGCCTTCCTGGCCTCCAAGCTCTCGTTTGTCAATGCCATCGCCAACGTGTGCGAGGCCGTGGGTGCCGACGTCAATGACGTCGTGTTGGGCATGGGCTACGACACCAGGATCGGGCGCGAGTTCCTGCGTCCCGGGCCGGGCTGGGGTGGCAGCTGCTTCCCCAAGGACACCAAGGCCTTGGCCAGCATCGCCCGCGACGCGGGCTATGACTTCCGCTTCCTCGATGAGGTGGTGCGGGTCAACGAGGATCAGTTCGACCGTACGGCCCAAAAGGTGCTCGATGCCATTGGGAACAACGCCGCTGATGGTCACGTCGCCGCCCTTGGGCTGACCTTCAAGGCGGGAACCGACGATCTGCGCGATTCGCCGGCAATTGAGGTGCTGAGTCGGGTTCGAGATGCCGGGGTGAAGATCAAGGCTTATGATCCCGCCGTGTTGACCCACGACAACCGGTTCGCCAAGGCCTATCCCGATCTTGATATTGAGATCATGCCTGACTCCTACTCCGCCGCCGAGGGCGCCGGAGTGCTGGTGATCCTCACCGAATGGGACGAGTTCAGCGATCTCAACTTCGACAAGTTGGCCGAGATCATGGCGGCCAGGTCGATCGTCGACGCCCGAAACCTGCTGGAGCCTTCGATCCCGCTTCGTCGCGATTTCACCTACCGTGGTATCGGGCGCTGACCACGATGTTCGAGCCTCAGCGGTGAGCCGCGTCGTCGTCACCGGGGGGGCGGGTTTCCTCGGCTCCCATCTCTGCCGGGCCCTGATCGAGCGCGGTGACGAGGTAGTCAGTATCGACAATCTCGTCACCGGTAGCGTCGACAACATCGCCGATCTGTTCGGGCGGGACGGATTCAGCTTTGTCCGTCACGACGTCTCCAATCACATCTGGGTTCCCGGGCCCGTTGATCAGGTCATGCACCTGGCCTCGCCGGCCTCACCGGTCGATTTTGAGCGTATCCCCATCCAGATTCTCAAGGTGGGAAGCCTGGGCACCCACAACGGCCTGGGTCTGGCCAAGGAGAAGGGGGCCAAATTCTTCCTGGCTTCGACGAGCGAGGTCTACGGCGATCCTGCCGTGCACCCCCAGCCCGAGAGCTACTGGGGCAACGTCAACCCCATTGGTCCCCGGGGCGTCTACGACGAGGCCAAACGGTTCGGTGAAGCCATGACGATGGCCTACCACCGCCATCACGGCCTTGATGTCCGTATCGTCAGGATCTTCAACACCTACGGTCCGCACATGAGGCCTGAGGATGGGCGGGTGGTGTCGAACTTCATTAACCAGGCCCTGCAGAACCAACCGATCACGATGTACGGCGATGGTTCGCAAACCCGCAGCTTCTGCTACGTCGACGACCAGATCCGGGGCCAGTTGGCCCTGCTCGACAGTGAACACACCGGACCGATCAATATCGGCAACGATGTCGAGTTCTCCATGTTGGAGTTGGCCGAGGTGGTCATCAGGGTCACCAATAGCAATAGCACGGTGGGCTTCGCCCCCTTGCCCAAGGACGACCCCACCCGCCGCCGCCCCGATCTGACCGAAGCGACAACGAAGCTGTCGTGGAAACCGACGGTAGCCCTGGAAGAAGGCGTGAGGCGCACGGCGGAGTATTTCGAGGCCGTACTCGCTGGTGAGCGCTAACGACACTGCACCGCCGAGCGCGCTGCGGGTGGCGGTGGCCGTTGAACAACTGTGGCACCGGGTTCCCGGTGGTACCGGCCGGGCAACCAGGGAGACGATGCTCGGCCTGAACCGGCTGAGTTCGCTCAATGTTCAAGGGGTGGCGGCCTGGCATCGCCGTGATCGTCGGACTCCGAGCCGGGATTTGGGGTCGGTGGCGTTCCTACCGCTGCCCCGTCCGGTGCTCTATGAGAGTTGGCTCCGCACCGACCGGCCCCGTGTCGAGCGACACGTCGGGCCGATCGACGTGGCCTGGGCCTCGGCCATGGTCCCCGTTTCCAGTCGGGCCCCGCTGGTGGCCACCGTGCACGACCTGGGGTTTCTTGACCAACCCGACCACAACAGCCGTCGAGGGCGCTCGTTTTTTCCCCGGGCATGGCGCGAGGTCCGGGATCGAGCCCACATCATCGTCTGCCCCTCCCAGATCGTGGCCGATGATTGTGAACGTCACGGGGTGGAGGCGGGGCGGCTGGCCGTGGTGCCGTGGGGGGTCTCGGCCCCCATCAGCTCACCCGACGAGGTCGACGAGGTCAGGGCCCGGTGGGGGCTGCCTGAACGGTTTGTGCTCTGGGTTGGCACCATGGAGCCCCGCAAGAATCTGCCCCGCCTGGTGGAGGCCGTACGGCTGTTGGGCGATGTCGATCTGGCCGTTGTCGGCCCTGATGGGTGGAACCTCGATGGGGCCGATGTGCTTGCCCCGCTGGAAGCCAGGGTCCACCGCCTCGGTATCGTCGATGACCATCAGTTGAGCGTCCTGTACCGGGCGGCCAGCGTCTTTGCCTATCCGTCGTTACTCGAGGGTTTCGGGCTGCCGGTGCTGGAGGCCATGGCCCACGGCACCCCTGTCGTGGCCTCGGCCGGCACGGCCACCGCCGAGGTGGCCGGAGGTTCGGCCCGGCTCGTCGACCCTCTTGACCCCGATGACATCGCGGCGGCCATCCGAGCTTCGCTCGACGACGAGCCCGAAACGGCAGCCCTGGTCGCCGCAGGCAACAAACGGGCTCAGGAGCTGACCTGGGCGGCAACGGCGGAGGGCTACGCCAGGGTTTTCCATCGAGCGGCTGGCGGCGGGCCATGAGGGGCACCCCCAGCGAGGCGCGGATCCTGGCCGGAGGCGGCCGGTGAGTACGGTCGGGGTCAACCTGTTGTGGCTGGTCCCCGGTGTGGTCGGTGGTTCCGAGGAGTACACGCTTCGACTGTTGCGAGCCTTTGACCAGTTCGGCGGGGACGAGCCCCGGCTCCGGCTCTACGGACAACGGGCGCTGTTCGAGGCCCATCCCGATCTCGGCGAGCGGTTCGAGACCGTCGTCAGTCCGCGAGCTGATTTTGCCGCCGTTTCGAAGGTGGCCAGGATCGGCAACGAGCACTCGTGGCTGGCCATGGCCAGTCGCCACGACGACCTGGTTCACCACGCCGGTGGGGTGGTGCCCGCCATCCGTTCGACACCGACGGTGTTGACCATCCACGACCTCCAGCCCCTGGAGATGCCCCAGCATTTCTCCGCCGCCAGACGTCGTTGGCTAGCCGCCACCGTTCCTCCCTCGGTCCGCTCCGCCCGCCTCGTACTGGCCCCGAGCCAGTACACGCTTGATCGGGTCCACGCACTGTTGGGCGCCCCACGGTCGAAGCTGGAGGTCGTGCCCCATGGCCAACGATCTCTGGTGCCCGGCGTGCTCGATGCCGACACCGACCGTCGACTGCGAGCCCGTTACGGTCGCTTCGCCCTGCTCCCGGCCATCAGCTACCCCCACAAACGGCACCTGGATCTTGTCGCCGCCACCGTTCGATTGGCCGACCGCTTCGCCTGCCTCTCGGTTGTGATCACCGGGCGGCCGGGGCCACTCACGGCGGCCATCACCGCCGAGGCAGTCAGGGCGGGTCTCAGCTCCCGGGTGCACCAATTGGGTCGGGTGCCCGAACGTGAGCTCGACGCCCTCTACCGATCGGCCACCTTCACCGTGTTTCCCTCCGAGTACGAGGGTTTTGGCAATCCCGTGATGGAGGCCATGGCCCGCGGCTGTCCCGTGATCAGCAGCGACGCCACCGCCCTGCCCGAGGTTGTTGGGTCGGCAGGCTTGATCGTCCCGGTGCGACGCCCTGATGCCCTGGCTGGGGCCATGGCCCGCATCCTCGATGAGCCGGTCCTGGCCGAGCAGTTGCGGGCGGCCGGTGTGGTTCGGGCGAAGCAGTTCTCGTGGGAGGTGGCGGGAGGGCGACTGGGGGAGTGCTATCGTCAGGCTCTTCGGCTGGCGGGCTGACGGGACGATTCGAATGCGCCTTCTCTTTCTGTGCCCTCATTTCACTCCCGACCTCCACGCCGCCACCGGCGAGGTGATGACCAAACTGGTCGAGGGGCTGGTCGAACGCGATCACGAGGTCAACGTCGTCACCTCCCTGCCGTGGTACCGCGGCCACCGGGTGGATCCGGCGTGGCGGGGAAGGCCGTGGCGGGTCGAACGCCACCCCTGGGGGCGCGTGGTGCGAGTCTGGCCCTTCCCGACCAGCAAGAACAACATCGCGGCCCGGGCCGTCGGATTCGGTGGCTTCACCACGCTAGCGGCGGCGGCAGCCCTGAGTCTGGGCCCCCACGACGCCGTGTTGGCCATGTCACCTCCTATTTTTCTGGGTGACGCCGCCCGCCTGGTGGCGCGCCGGCGAAGGATCCCCCTGGTTTTCAACGTGCAGGACATCTTCCCCGACGTGGCCGTTGATCTTGGGGCCCTCACCAACCAGCGGGTGATCGATGTGGCTCGGCGCCACGAACGCAGCCTGTACCACCGGGCTGACGCGGTGACGGTGTTGTCGCAGGACCAGGCCGACAACGTGAAGGCCAAGATGGCTCCGGAGGAACATCACAAGGTCCGCATCATTCACAACTTCGTCGACCTGGACCGGATTCATGTGGTCGACAAGGTCAACGACTACCGCCGACGTCACGGTCTGGAAGGCAAGACCGTTGTCATGTACTCCGGCAACGTCGGGTTGTCGCAGTCGTTTGATCTGGTGCGTGCGGCGGCGGAGCACTGGCAGCTCCGACCCGAGGTGCAGTTCGTCATCAACGGAGAAGGCGCCGCCCGGCCCAAAGTCGATCGCTGGGCCGCCGAGGCGCCGAACGTCACCGTCGTCGACTTCGCTCCCCGCGACCAGATGAGCGAGGTCCTGGGGGCCGCCGACCTGCAACTGATCCTGCTCAAGCGGGGTTTGGCCCGCTCCAGCACCCCGTCCAAGCTCTACGCCTGCCTGGCCGCCGGGCGTCCCACCCTGGCCGCCATCGACGAGGGCAGCGAGGTGGCGAATGTCCTGGCCGATGCGGGCGCCGGGGTATCGGTTCCCCCCGATGATCCGGCGTCGTTCTTGAAGGCCCTTGACGCCCTACTCGATGATCCCGACCAACTGGACGCCATGGGCCGCCGGGCTCGGACCTACGTCGAGCACGGCATGACCCCCCAGCGCCAAGCCGAACGTTACGAAGAACTCTTTTTCGAACTCGTGGGTATCAACGCAAAACTCAACGGAGAGTGAGCATCATGCAACGACCGACAGCAGCGATCGTCAGCGGTTTCTTCAGCCCGCTACACGAGGGCCATCTCAACATGATCGAGGCGGCCGCCGATCTTGGCGACCGATTGGTCGTGATCGTCAACAACAACGAGCAGCAGCTGGCCAAGAAGGGTCAGATCGTCATGGACGAGCAGATTCGGCTGAGGATTGTGAAGGCCCTTCGACTGGTGGACGACGCTTTCATCGCCGTTGACAGCGATCGCACCGTCTCGGCCTCGTTGGCGTTGATCGCCAAGAAGTACGCTGATCACGACCTCATTTTTGCCAATGGTGGGGATCGGGCATCGACCGCCGTCGTGCCCGAATCGGCCGTCTGTGAGGCCAACGGCATCGAGATGATCTTTGGCGTCGGCGGAACCGACAAGGCCGACTCGTCGACCAGGATCAACATGGCGCTTGGGATAGAGACCGAGGAGTCGGCCCTGCCCAGCGAAACGAGCTGACCGGGCGCCCACCAGGGTGCGTCCGGTCAGACCCTGATCAGGTCTGGGCCTCGGTCTCTTCGGTCTCGGTTTCGCCCGCTCGGCGGAGTACAACCTGACCCAACACGGCGTTGCCCGCCTCGTTCGATGCATCGATGTCGATGTCTGCCACCAGGCGCCATTCATCACCGTCGTCGGGGTCGTGCAGGATCTGGGTCACCGTTGCCCGGGGTTGGTCGTAGTGGAAGTAGCCGGGCCCTCGGGCATCGGCGTCGAGCAGGATCTCGTCGAACTCATCCCAGTAGCCGGCCATTGACTCCTCCAACCCGGTCCGATCCTCGGGGGCGAGAGGGAGTTCCCAGTAGCGACGCCGGGCCAGCAACTCGAGCCAGCGGAAGATCTCCCGTCGCACCATGACCGAGAAGGCCCGCTGGTTGGCGGTGACCACCTGCTCGGCCCCCGGGGGGCGAAGCTCAGCCGCCGGGTCGTGGCTCAGGTCGTCCTCGCTTGGATTTCGCAGCCGTTCCCATTCATCGAGCAGGCTGGAGTCGACCTGGCGTACCACCTCGCCCAACCACTCGGTCAGATCGAGCAGCTCATCGGTCTTGTCGTCCTCGGGGACGTTCTGGACCAGCGCCTTGTAGGCGTCGGACAGGTAGCGCAGCACCACCCCCTCGGACCGTTTCAGTCCATAGTGCTGCACCAGCTCACGGAAGGTCATGGCCCGTTCCAGCATGTCCCGCACGATGGACTTGGGGGCGACGTTATTGCTGCCGACCCAGGGGTGCTTCACCCGGAAGGCATCGAAGGACTCATAGAGCCACTCCTTGTTGGGGCGGGGTGGTTGCACCTCCCGGAGGCGCTCCACCCGCTCCTCGTACTCGATGCCCTGGGCCTTGAGTTCGCCGAGCAGGGTTTTGCGGGCCAGTTCTGCCTGGGCCGCCATGATCACCCCCGGCGATTCCAGCACCGACTCGATGATGGTCAGCACCGCAATGGCGTGCTCGGTGTCCTCGGGCACGGCGGCCATGGGGTCTGGAGTCTCGCCTGCGCCGCCCAGGTCACGGGCCTGTTGCAGGTCCTGGAGCTGGCCGATGGCGTCGATGGCCCACAGCGACAGGGGCTGATGCAGGGCGAACTCGTCCTGCAGATCGAGCATGACCCGCACCATGCGGCCCTCCTCATCGGGCTCGTCGAGAGTCTCCAGCAATCCGGCCTCAACCAACGAGCGGTACATGGCGATGGCCTGGCGGATGTGGTTGCGGCGCCGCTTTGGTGTGTCGTGGTTGGTGGTCAGCAGATGCCGCACCGCCCCGCAACCGTCGCCGGGGCGATCCAGCAGGGTGAGGATCATCTGGTGGTTGATGGTGAACGACGAGGTCAGCGGCTCAGGTTTGCCGTTGACCATACGGTTGAAGGTGTCCTCGTTCCAGTGGGAGTAGCCGCGCTCGGGGGCCTTCTTCTTCACCACCTTCTTGCGTTTCTTGGTGTCGGACACCGCCTTGGCCTCGGCCCGGTGGTTGTCAACCACGTGGGCCGGTTCCTGGACCCAGACATGGCCGACGTCGTCGAACCCCTTACGACCGGCCCGGCCCGAGATCTGGGCGAACTCCCGGTTCGTCAACAACCGGGTGCTGCGGCCGTCGTACTTGCACAGTTGGGTGAACAGCACGGTGCGGATGGGCACGTTGACGCCGACCCCGAGGGTGTCGGTTCCGCAGATGATCTTCAGCAGACCTTCCTGGGCCAACTTTTCAATCAGCAGGCGGTACTTCGGCAACAGCCCGGCGTGATGAACCCCAACGCCGCCCAGCACGTAGCGGCGCAGGTCCTTGCCAATGGGAGAGTCGAACCGGAAGTTCCCGATGGCCGCCTTCACCTGCTCCTTCTCGGCCTTCGACAGGGGATCGAGCGAGAGGTAACTTTGGGCCGCCTCGGTGGCATCGCGCTGGGTGAAGTAGACCAGGTAAATGGGGGCCCGGTCAGTTTCCAGCAGATCGGAGATCGACTGGTGCAGGGTGGTCCTGCGGTATTCGAATTCAAGGGGAACCGGGCGTTGGCCCGAGGCGACCAGGGCTGTCTCTCTCCCTGTCCGGCGGGTGAGTTCCTCCTCGAAGAACTTGGTTGGCCCCAACGTTGCCGACAGCAGGAGGAACTGGCGTTTCTCCAGTTCGAGCAAGGGGATCTGCCACGCCCAGCCCCGTTGGGGGTCGGCGTAGTAGTGGAACTCGTCGATGATGATTACATCGACGTCGGCCTCGACGCCGTCGCGTAGGGCCCAGTTGGCCAGGATCTCCGCCGTGCAACAGATGATGGGGGCGTCGGGGTTGACCTTGGCGTCGCCGGTGATCATGCCCACCCGCTCGGCGCCGAAGTCGCGGCACAGGGCGAAGAACTTCTCCGAGACGAGGGCCTTGATCGGTGCGGTGTAGACGCTGCGCTGACCGTTGGCCAAGGCCACATAGTGGGCGGCCGCCGCCACCAACGACTTGCCCGACCCGGTCGGGGTGTTGAGGATGACATTGTTGCCCTCGAGTAGCTCGAGGATGGCCGACTCCTGGGCCTCGTAGAGCGAGAGACCCTCGCCGGTCACAAAGTCGACAAAACCGTCGAGCAGTGCGTCAGGGTCGGGGGTTGGAGGGAGATTTTGGATGAGGGGAGGAAGCTCGGCGGGGTTCATCGGATCAGCGGAACAGATCTTCGCTGGGGTCGCGCACAATGTCGTCGGCCACCGAACCCTCACCGAACCAGGCCGGATCGACCCCTCGGATGATGGCCACCGCAATTCCGGTCGATTTGCCCCGCACCAGTTCGGCCGCCCCCGCCAGTTCGTCGGCGATACACACCTCGGTGACCTGCAGCTCCCGGCCGATGGCATCGTCGGTGCCCCGCAGGTCGAGGATGGGGAGGATGCCTGCGGTGCCGATGGCGACGTCGGTCAGGCCACGACGCCAGGGTCGACCGAAGGTGTCGGCCACGATCACCCCGACCGAAACATCGGCCCGGCCCGCAATGGCGTCGCGCAGGCGGCGGGCGGAGCGGTCGGAATCCTCAGGGAGCAGGGCGGCAATGTCGGGCTCGACGTTCGAGCGGTCGATCCCGGCGCTGGCGCAGACGAAACCGTGTTTGGTTTCGCTGATGATCAGGTCGCCCCGACGGCGAACGATCCGAACCGACTCGGCAACCACCAATGGTTTGTGGGATTGCGGATCGTCGGGGTCGACATGAACCAGTTGGTTCTCGGCCTTGGACACCACCTTCTGGGACACCACCAGGACATCATTGTCGAACAGGCCCGGGGCATCGTTGCCATCGGGGGTGTCGTCGGAGCCCTCACCCAAACAGGCCGCCAGGATCAAGCCGGCCAGGTCATCGCCGGGGCGGACCTCCGGCACCCCGGGCACAGGAATGATCGACAGCGTCCGCAACATGGGGCCATCCTAGTTTCGCCACCAAGGCGTTGGGGCGTGGTGGCGCGGCGGTGGCCCCGGCCGCCGCTCCATCGATGGGGGAGGCTGACCGACTTGTGGCCTCGGGTGCCGTCCCGACACAGGTGTGGGCGCATACACTGTTTCGCCGTGGCTAAGGAAACCCGCTCAAATTCCAAACGAGACCGAGACAGTGGCTTGGCTCCTCCCGATGAGGGGGGATCCCGGTTGTTCCTGATCTCGATCGGTCTGCTCCTCGTTCTCGGAATCGGAGCCGTTGCTCTCATTGCCTCGCAGCGGGAGAGCGCGGTCGGCGTCGCTCCCGAGTCGGGGGTCGATCACTGGCATGACGCCTACCTCGTGCACGCCTGTGGCCGTGACTTGCCAGCGTCGACCAACACCGACGATCCGGCGGGGATCCACACCCACGGCGCCGGTCTGGCCCACATCCACCCCTTCAACCCGACGGCTTCGGGTCCCAACGCCCAGTTGGGGAAGTTCTTCGAAGCCATGGGGTCAGAGCTGACCGACGATTCCTACATGCCAGGACCGGGCGAGGATCCGACCCCGCTTGTCGAGGCCGACGGTTGTAACGGTGAAGATGCCGTGCTGCAGCTGGCCTACTGGGAGGACGCCTGGACCGAGGAGGACCCGGTAATTCTCACCGAGAACCTGGCCGACTTCGTCTTCGACTCCGAAGGCGCCAGCGCCTTGACCCTGGCCCTGTTGCCCGAAGGGGCCGAGATTCCCAAGCCGCCAGCCGATCGGCTGGCCGGGCTTGCCGGTCACGTCGACGATCCCGACACCCCGTGAGCGAGAGCAATTCCTGAAAGTAGAGGCCCGGGCCTTCAGGCCCGGGCCTCTACTTTCTCAGGGCTGCTTGGGCCAACTCTTCAGGCTTCCAGACACCTTCGGGCCAACGCATCGGTGATGGCCACGTCGGCCATCACCGATGGCATGACGATCGGGGAGACGCCCAGTGCACTGATGGCAGGAGCGGCATCGGCGTCGACGTTGTCGATGATCAGGGTGGTAATCAGTTCCCGGTACCAGCGGGCAACGCCGACCACCGAGGCTTCACGCCCCAGTTCGATCATGAGCCGGTCGGCTGGCCCCTTGAGCGCCTTGCCTCCAACGATGGGTGAGACGGCCACCACATCGTCACGCCGTCGGTTGATGGCTTCAGTGACGCCGGGCACCGCCAGGACCGGGTCGATCGAGACCACGGGGTTCGACGGGGCGATGATGATGCGTTCGGCCTCGTCGAGGGCCTCGAGTACCCCTGGGCTGGGTTTGGCCTCAGCGGCGCCGTCAAAACGCACGGCGCTCACGGCCACGGCGTGCTGGCGGCGAACGAAGTAGTCCTGGAACGTGATCTCACCCTCATCCACGGTGGTCACCATGGTTCTGACCCGGTCGTTGGTGACCGGCAACAACCGGTAGTCGAGCTCCCAGGCTTTGGTGATCTCGGCGGTGACCTCGGCCAGCGATGTGCCCTGGCTCAGCCGTTGGGTTCGGTAGAGGTGGGTGCCGAGGTCCCGGTCACCCAACCCGAACCAGTCGTCGCCCCCGTAGCGGCCGAGCGAGGCCATGGCCTGCCAGGTCTCGCCTTCGAGACCCCATCCCCGCTCGGAGCTGACGGCCCCGGCCGTGGTGTAGGTGATGGTGTCGAGATCGGGGGAGATGTGCAGACCGTGCAGGTTCATGTCGTCGGCGACGTTGGCGATGGCCACCACGTCGCCCGGGGGCATCACCCGGATCAGCCCGGCCAGTAGTTTGGCTGCTCCCACTCCGCCACAGATCACCGCCACCGACATGATCAGGCCAGCTGCCGCTGCTGGCGGGCCACGAGTTCAAGGTCGGCATCGACCATGGTCGTCACCAATTCCGAGAACTTGGTCTTGGGCACCCAGCCCAGCTTTTCCTTGGCCAACGCCGGGTCACCGATGAGGAGGTCGACCTCGGCCGGCCGCATGAACTGCTCGTCCTGCTTGACGTAGTCACGCCATTCGAGGCCGACATGGCTGAACGCCAGTTCGCAGAACTCCTGGACCGAATGGGTCTCGCCGGTGGCGACCACAAAGTCTTCGGGGTGCTCCTGTTGCAGCATCAGCCACATGGCCTCGACGTAGTCGCCGGCGAAACCCCAGTCCCGTTGGGGGTCGAGATCGCCGAGCATCAGATGGTCGGCCAGACCCATCTTGATGCGGGCCACGTGATTGGTGATCTTGCGGGTTACGAACTCCAGGCCTCGACGGGGGCTCTCGTGGTTGAACAGGATGCCGCTGCTGGCGTGCAGATTGTAGCTCTCGCGGTAGTTGACCGTGATCCAGTGGCCATACAGCTTGGCCACGCCGTAGGGACTGCGGGGGTAGAACGGCGTCTGCTCGGTCTGGGGGACCTCGACGACCTTGCCGAACATCTCCGATGACGACGCCTGGTAGAAGCGGATGTCGCGGTCGATCTCGCGAACGGCGTTCAGCAGCCGGGTGACCCCGAGGGCGGTGGTCTCACCGGTGAGCACGGCCTGCTGCCACGACGTTTGCACGAAGGACTGGGCGGCCAGGTTGTAGACCTCCTGGGGCCGCACCCGCTGCAGCACGTCGCGCAGCGACATCTCATCGAGCAGATCGCCCTGCATGATCTGCAGATCGTCCTGGATGTGGGCGATGCGTTCGAAGTTGACGGTGCTGGAACGGCGCACCATCCCGTACACGTCGTAGCCTTTTTCCAGGAGGAGTTCGGCCAGATACGAGCCGTCCTGGCCGGTGAGGCCGGTGATCAGCGCACGTGGTGACATGGGGTTCTCGTTTCGTGGTTACGGCGGAAGATGGAAGGGATCGTGGTGATATCGGCGGTTGAGGTCGCCGACCGGGCTGGGTGGAGAGGCAGGCAGGTCATGTCAGGGCCCGGGCCCGGGCATCGTCGAGGACATCGGCCAGGGTCTGTTCGAGGGGGATCTCCGGGCGCCAGCCGGTGGCTTCGGTCAGCTTGTCGTGCGACCCCTGCATCACCGGTAGCTCGACCGGTCGGAGGCGGGCCGGGTCGAGCGAGGTCGACATCGGGACCGTCGATCGGGCGATCAAGGAATCGAGCACCGACTCCATGCTGGTGGCCTGGCCCGAGCAGACGTTGTAGACCTCGCCCGGGACGCCCAGGGTGGCCAGCAGACGGTAGGCCCGCACCACGTCCCTCACGTCGGTGAGGTCGCGTCGTGCACTCAGGTCGCCGTGGGCGATCTCGCCACCCCCGTCCCGCTCGGCGGCCACGATCTGGGCGGCAAAGGCGGGAGCGGCGAAACGGGGGCTCTGGCCAGGCCCGAGGTGATTGAACGGTCGAACGAGAATCACCCCGAGGTCGTAGGCCCGGTGGTGCTGCAGGCCGACGGCCTCGGCCGATTGTTTGGAAACGCCGTAGGGAGATCGGGGGCACAGGGGCGTGGCCTCGGTGATCGGCAGATCGTCGGCGTCGACGGTGCCGTAGACATCGGAGCTGCTGATGAGCACGACCCGGGGGGTTGCGGCGGCGCGGGCGGCAGCGAGCACTGACAACGTGCCCAGGGCGTTGACCTCGAATGCCGCCACCGGGTCGTGCCACGAGGCGCTGACGTCGCTCCAACCTGCGAGATGGTAGATGGCATCGGGCCGGTGGTGCTCGACGACGTCGAGCCAGGCTCGTTGGTCCAACAGGTCGGGGCCGTTGCCGAGGTCGAGGGCAACAACCGTGTCGCCGGCGGCGGTCAACGCTCGATCGAGATGGGGTCCGACGAAACCGCCGGCACCGGTAATGAGAGCCTTCATTGGAATTGTTCGCTCCCATCGGCGGCGTGGCACGGAGTCGGCTCGAATGATACCGGTCTGAACCCCCGGGCCCGGGGACACCGTCGCACCCCGGGCGGTTGTTCGGTGCCGATGTGGTCGATTGAAACCGCAGACAAGGCGAAGGCCACTAGTATCAAATCCTCGTGAGCGACCTCCCCGCAGCCTTGGCGCCTGCTGTGACGAACCGAGGTGCAGCGGCCTTTTCCGTCGACCCCTCTGGTGCCGAGGAAGCGGTCGACGCGCCGCCGGTCGTCGCCGTCGTCGTCGCGTCGAATCCCGGTGACTATTTCGCCGAGATGCTGGAGTCGCTCGGTAACCAGGACTACGAGAACCTGTCGGTCCTCGTCATCGATGCCGGTAGTGAGGAACCCATCGCCGACCGGGTGGCCGAAGTGCTCCCGGAGGCCTACCTGCACCGGCTGACCGGAGATCCTGGCTGGAGCGTCGCCGCCAACCAGTCGATCGAGTTGGTTTCTGGATCTCCCTTCCTGCTGTTCTGCCACGACGATGTCGTGCTCAACGAGCAGTGTGTTTCAACCCTGATGAGCGAGCTGTACCGCCAAAACGGTGGTATCGCCGGGCCCAAGTTGGTTCGCTGGAACGACGATCGCAAGTTGTTGCAGCTGGGCATGGGCTCGGACCGCTTCGGGGTGCAGGTCGAGCTGGTCGAGCGCGGGGAGTTCGACCAGGGTCAGTACGACGCCGTGCGTGACGTCTTCATCGCCCCCGGAGGGGTGCAGCTGGTCCGGGCCGACCTCTTTGTCGCCCTTGGTGGTTTCGACCCGGCGATCACCCTGATCGGGGAGGATCTCGACCTCTGCTGGCGGGCCCACGCCGTCGGAGCCCGGGTGCTGGTCATCTCTGATACCGCCGCCCGCCATCGCGAGTCGATGGAGGAGCGGTCCTCGGTGCGGGAGCGGCAGAAGCTGTCGACCCGCCATCGGCTGCGCACCGTCATGGTCACCGCCACCGGGCGGTCGCGTTTCACCACGGTGCCCATGGCTCTCTTCCTCATCGTGCTGGAGGGCTGGTATTACCTGCTCTCGGGGCGCCGGGGTCAGGCCCGTGACTCGTTCTCCGCCATTGGCTGGAATCTGACCCGTTTGGGCGACATCCGACGTCGCCGTAGGGCGCTGCGTCTTATCCGCCAGTTGGGGGAGCGGGATATCCGTTCCCTCCAGGTCGGTGGCTCGGCCGCGCTTGCCAACTTCTCCCGCGGCCAGTTCACCGCTGGTCAGGACCGCTTCTCCGGCTTCCTGGGGGCGGTGCGATCCTCGTTCCAGGGGGAGGATTCGGGCAGCCTGCGCGACGCCACCGTCCTGGCCACGGGGGTTGGCATCGTGTTGGCCTTCGGGAGCCGCCATCTCCTGACCAGGGGGATCGTGGCCGTCGGCCAGATCCCGATCGTGCCCTCGGCCACGGCGTTGTTCGAGGAGTTCTTGGGGGGTTGGCGTTCTGCAGGTACCGGTGGTCCGGGCAACGCCCCAACGGCCTACCTCCTCCTGGGCCTCGGCCGAACGGTTTTTGCCTGGACCCCAGGGCTGTTCGACAAACTACTCACCCTTGGGCCATTGGCTGTTGGCATCGTCGGCGCCTTCCGGCTCAGCCGCCCCCTCGGCAGCGCCCGGAGTGCGGCCATCGGCGCCACGTTCTATGCCGCCAGTCCACTGATTGTCTCCTCGTTTTCCGCCGGACGATGGGAATCGCTGGTCGTCTACGCCGCCGCGCCGTTCATGATTGGTTCGTTGCTGCGTCTCGACGGGTTCAGCCCCTATGGGAGCCGGGGTGGGTCCACCGGCTCTCGTATGGCGGCCCGAAGCACGCCGGTGCTGGTCATCCGCTACGGCATGCTGATTGCGTTCGTTGCCACCTTCGTTCCCGCCGTGCTGGTGGTGGCCGTGATCCTGGCGGCCGCCCTGGCCGTTGCCTCACCGCTGACCAACAACGGGATTCGCAGCAAGGAGTACGGGCTGGCCCTCCTGGCCGCCATCGTGATTCCCGTATCGCTCCACCTGACTTGGAGTTTCGACGCGCTGCGGTGGTTCTCGTGGCGTTGGTTGACCGGTGCCCCGTCGTCGGAAGCAGGCATCCAATCGCTGCTCGACCTGCTGCAGTTCGCTCCGGGCGGTCCTGCGGCATCCATCCTCGGTCTCGGCCTGGTGGTCGCTGCTCTCGTTGGACTGGCGACGGCCACCCGGGCCCATATGGGCCTGGTGACCCAGATGTGGATGGTGGCTCTGGTGATGTTCGGCTTGACCTGGGCCACGGCCCGGGGATGGACGCCGTTCGCCATGCCTGCCGCCGAATTGATGCTCGCCCCCGCTGCCGCCGCGCTGACGCTGGCCGTCGCCATTGGGGTTCGAGCCATCGAACTCAACCGGAGTGAGCGCCGTCCGATCATGCTCCGCCTCGCCTATCTGGCCATCGGGGCAGGCTTGACCCTCAGCTCGCTCGGGGCTATCCGGGCGTCGTTCGATGGTGGCTGGGATGCGCCAACCGACAACTTTGCCACCTTCACCGATTTCCTGTCCGACGAGACCGGTGGCAGTAGCCGGGTCCTGTGGATCGGCGACTCCAGTGTGGTTCCCGTCGACGTCGCCGTCAGCTCCTCAGGGGTCCAGTACGCCGTCACCGACGGCGGTCGGCCCGAGGTCTGGGGGCGTTGGTCGGCCGGACCGGTCGGTCGCACCGAAGGTGTCGGTCGTCAGCTCGACCTGGCTCGTTCAGGTGAGACGGTGCGCCTGGGCCGATTGCTTGCTCCCTACGGCATCGGCCTCGTCATCATCATCGACCAGTTGGCCCCGGCACCCTATGACGGGCCGGTGGTTGGCCCCGGCGCCGGGGTGGCGCAGGCGCTCGGCCAGCAACTCGACCTGGAACGGGTGCCCGGCGTACCCAATCTCACCGTTTTCCGCAACCACTCAGCGGCAGGCATTGCCGCCGAGCTGCCGACGGCGGAGGCGGCCCAGGCCGTGACATCGGCCGATCAGCTCGACGTCGACCTCGGTGGTGGGGCCGAGGTGCCCATGGAAGAGCTTGGGTCTGGTCGCTGGGCCGTAGCCACCCCCGATGACATCTCCGTGTTGTTCGCCGTGCCAAACGCCGACCTGGAACTCAACGGCAGAAGCAATCGGTTGATCACCGGCTTTGATGGTTTGACGGTAATCCCCGGTCCCATCAACGGAGTGGTTGAGATCAGCTATCCGACACCCCTTATCCGACAGTTCGGTCTGGCGGCCCAGTTCATCGTGGTGCTGCTCGGGGTGATCCTGGCCCAGACCAGACGAGAGGCGCAACAGTGAGTAGACCGAGAATGGGGGACCGGCAGATCATCAGAGCTTCGCTGCTGTTCATTGTTGTCGGTTCGATAGTGGCCGGTGTGCTCTACGACCGCCTCAACAACATCGTCGTTTCCGGGACATCGGCGAGCGAGGAAGCCATCGTGACGCCGTCGGTCGGGGATCCGGCCCGACTCGACGGGGCCTGGTTCTGCGCCATGGGATCGAGCTTGCCCGGAGGTTTCGCCGATCACTTCATCCACATCTCAAACCTGAGCAACGAGGCGGCGGTTGCCAACGTCGACATTCTCACCGGTGCCGGTCCCGGCCCCACGGTGAGGATCGAGATGGCGCCGCTGTCGACCCAGACGGTTGCCCTCTCCTCGATTGCGGAAGCCGAGTTCGCCGGTGCGGTGGTGGAGATCATCGGCGGCACCGGCGTCGTCGGCCACACGGTGGAGACCGAACAGGGTTCCGCCGAAGGGTCCTGCTCAACCCATGTCTCCAATAGCTGGCACTTTGCCAGCGGACGGACGACGCGTGACTCGCGGCAGTACCTGGCGTTGATGAATCCGTTCCCCGAGGACGTCGTGTACAACGTCGAGTTCTACCGGGCTGCGGGCCGTCCCCGCCGCCCCGCCGACCTCCAAGGTGGGGTGATACCGGCCAGTTCGGTGCAGATCATCGAGGTCGACTCCTTCGTCGCCCGTGAAGAGGCGGTGGCCACCGTGGTGACCACGGTCCGTGGTCGGCTGGTGGTCGAGCGGTTGCAGACGCTCGACGGCGTGTTGGGACCGCAGGGGGCCGCCCTGCAGCTGGGGGTTGTGGCACCGGCCCAGTCGTGGGTCCTGGCCGCCGGTCGGGTCCATGATGGAGGCGACGACAAGATCATCGTCTTCAACCCCGCCACCGAGGAATCAGCCACGGTCGACATCGAACTGTGGCCCTTGAATCCGACCGACCGCTCGCTCTACGGCCTGGTCTCGATCCCCCGTGAGCTGTTACCGGGTCGATTCGAGGTCATCGATCTCGGTATCGAGGCCGATCGTTTTGGCCTTCGGCTGCCCTACGAGCTGGGCGTGAGTGTTCGTTCCTCAAATGACGTACCGGTGGTTGCCGAGCGCTGGCACCTGGCCGTCGAGGTCGACACCTCGCTGATCGGGGCCGGGGGCAGCGGGGTCGCGTCGACCGAGGAAGGCGAGGGTGAGGTCACCACCGCCGAGGGTGAGACCGACCCTGTTACCGGCACCGACCCTGTTACCGGCACCGACCCTGCTGCCGGCACCGACCCTGGTGAGGGCGGGCCGCTGGAGACCGGTGCCGACCCTGGTGAGGGCGGGCCGCTGGAGACCGGTGCCGACGAGGCAACTGATCCGTTGGCCGGCGGTGAACTTGATGTGCCCGGGATTCTCGGTGGCCAGGTAAGTGAATTCGGACAGGCCACGGCATCGACCGGTATTGCCACCAGTAGGGGCACGGAGGTGGACTCCAATCGTTGGGTCCTGCCCTGGGTGCCGGTTCCGACGGCCGAATCCACCGTGGTTGTCGCCACCTCGACCCAGGATGTGGCCGTCGAGGTCATGGCGTTGATCAACGGGGAACTACAGGGCCCGTTCCGTGGTTCGATCGTGGCCGGGGGCAGGACCATCATCCCGGTGCCGGTGACAACCGTAGGGGCACCGTTGATCGTCAGCTCCGATGGCCGCATCTCGGTTGAGGCCCAGGTCGTCGATTCCGACGGCCGCTTGACGGTCCTGCCGGGCGTGCCGACGGTTCAATAACAAGCGAGGACTTCGTGGATCGACTGATCGTGCTCATCATCCTCACCCTGGTTGCGGTGGGGGTCGCCTTTGTGTTGCAGCGACGCCGACCGGACCCCCCGTCGGCGCCCAGCTACCGGGCCCCAACGCAGCTCGATCGAGATGACTTCGCCGACACGGCCGGGCGTCTCCTGATCGTGCTGTTCTCTTCGGCCACCTGCGACAGCTGCCCTGGGGCGTGGGCGGTCATCGAGGCGATCACTGCTCGGCTGGTCCCCGTGGTCGCAGCCGAGCGTTATGACGTTCAGGACGCCCCCGAACTCCACGGCCGCTACCGGATCGACGGTGTGCCAACAACACTTGTGGTCGATGCCGAGGGGGTCGTGGTTCAGGCCTTCTTCGGACCTCTCACGGCCGAGCAGCTGGCCGACGCCCTGACCGAAGCAGGAGCCGACCAGCCTGGAGGCTGAGCGCGGGGTCGCTCAGCTCTAGAGCACGCCTCCACCACTGGTTGAGGAGACGGAATCGACGCCCGGGCGACCGGACTCGGAACCATTTTCGACCGAGTCGGACGGTCCGTCGTTACGGGCAACACGGATCAGGCGGTTCACCTCGGCCCCGCTCAAGGTCTCGTGCTCCAGAAGACCACGAGCGATCAGGTTCAAGGCGTTGCGGTGCTCGGTGAGAATATTCCGGCAGCGCTCCTCCTGATCCATCAACAGTTGCTGTATCTCGGCATCGATGAGGCTGGCGATCTCCTCGGAGTACTCCTTGGACTGCATCATGTCGTCACCGAGGAACACCGGGGCCCCGCCACCGAAGGCCATGGGGCCGATCCTGTCCGACATACCCCACTCGCGCACCATGCGGCGGGCGAGCCCGGTTGCCTTCTGCAGATCGTCGCCCGCCCCGGACGAGACAACGTTGAACACCAACTGCTCGGCGTTGCGTCCGCCCAGCATCATGACGATCATGTTCTCGGCGTGGCTGCGTCGAACTGAGTGCCGATCCTCTTCGGGCAGCGTCATGGTGACACCGAGGGCCATACCGGTCGGGATGATGGTGACCTTGTGGAGCGGGTCGTAGTCGGGAAGCACGGCGGCGGTGAGGGCGTGACCAGCTTCGTGGTAGGCCGTCATCTCGCGCTCGTCGTCGGACATCACCAGGGAGTCGCGCTTGACTCCCATGATGACCCGATCGCGCGCCATGTCGAAATGGTGGCCGTGGACCTTGGTCTCGCCACCTCTGACGGCGAACAGCGCCGCCTCGTTGACCAGGTTGGCGAGGTCGGCACCGCTCATGCCCGGTGTACCGCGGGCGATCAGCCCGACATCGACATCCTCCGCCATGCGCTTGTGCTTGATATGGACCTCCAGGATGTCCTTGCGATCCTGGAGTTCGGGCAGCGGAACCACGACCTGGCGGTCGAAACGGCCGGGACGCAGCAGGGCAGGGTCCAGGATGTCAGGGCGGTTGGTGGCCGCCATCATGACAATCCCCTCCGTTGCCTCGAAGCCGTCCATCTCCGACAGCATCTGGTTCAGGGTCTGTTCCCGCTCGTCGTGACCACCACCGAGGCCCGCACCCCGCTTGCGCCCGATGGAATCGATCTCGTCGACGAAGATGATGGCCCGACCCATCTTGCGGGCCTCGTTGAACAGGTCGCGGACCCGGCTGGCGCCGACACCCACGAACATCTCCATGAAGTCCGAACCGGTCACCGACAGGAACGGAACCCCGGCCTCGCCGGCAACGGCGCGGGCGATGAGGGTCTTACCGGTTCCGGGCGGGCCGACCAGGAGCACACCCTTGGGAATCCGGGCACCGATCTCGGCGAACTTCGTGGGCTCCTTCAGGAAATCGACGACCTCGGTGATCTCCTTCTTCACATTGGCGTAGCCGGCAACATCGGAGAAGCTGGTGCCGGGGCGCTCCGAAGAGTAGGTCTTGGCCTTGCTCCGCCCGATGGACATGATGCCGCCCATCTGAGACTGCTGACGGCGGGCCATCCACCAGAAGAAGCCGATGATGATGATGAAGGGGAGGAACAGCGGGAGCAGGTTCAGGAAGAAGTTGCCGGTCGGTGTGTCGGGAGTGATCTCGACACCCTTGGCTTCCAGCAATGCCCGGTGCTCATCGGGAAACGGGCTAAAGCCCGTGGTCCGGAACATCTCGCCCTCGGAGTCCTCGCCGGTGATTCGGGCCGTCGTGTTGTCGTAGCTGATCGAGACGACCTGGCCGTCCTCGACATCGGCCAGGAACTCGCTGTAGGGGATCTCCGAGGAGTCCTCGGCATTGAGCGTCCCGGCGACGGTCAACAAGGCGATGAGAATTCCACCAAATATCCAGGCTGACCAACGGGGCCAACCCCCTTCGGCGCGACCCGGCGCCTTCGGTGTTCCCTTGTCCTGGTTCGGGGGCGGGGTAGACCCTGGCTTAGTCATGAATACAGCCTAGGTGACACGAACTCAAGACCACTGGTCGAACGGGTGGGAGCAAACTTCCGGAGAGTGGTCGGGGATGAAAGGGGTGAACGTCGAACAACACCTGAAGGTGTTGCCAGGGCAATCGTGAACCTCATCATCATCTGTTCGGCCCTCCGCGGCCGGAATGAACGGAATCTCCTCCGATACCAGATTCAACCCGGCCGGGCCGTCATGCGTTCCCGCTACCGTCTCGGACCATGCGAGCGGTGCCCGTGGTCCCCAACCATGATGTGGGATGGACGGTCACCGACGCGATCCTGGTGTTGTTGGGAACACAGGTCCTCTCCATCATCTGGGCCTCCGTGGCTCTCTCGGCCAACGGAGGTGGGAAGCTCCCGTCTCCGCTTCCCATCAATCAGCTGTTGCTACTGAGCGCCGCCCTGTGGGTGGGCTACGGCCTGGGTCCGATCTGGGTGGCACGGAGTAAGGGCAAGGGGCCGGTTGCCGACTTTGGAGCCCGGGTCATCCCCATTGACATCCCCGTCGGTCTGGTGCTCGGCGTCGTCACCCAGCTTGTTGTTCTGCCGATCCTCTACGTGCCGGTTGGCTGGTTCACCGACCGCGACCCCAGCGAGTCGGCCCGGGAGCTGATCGATGGTATCGATGGCTGGTCACAGGCCTTGTTGCTCGTACTGGCAACGGTGGTGATCGCCCCCCTGGCCGAGGAGTTGGCCTACCGCGGGCTGCTGTTGCGGGCGTTGCACCGACGGTACGGAGCCGGTGTTGGCGTTGTGGTGTCAGCGGTGGTGTTCGCTCTGGTGCATCGAGATCCGATCCTGTTTCCCGGCCTAATCCTTTTTGGGGCAGTTGCCGCCGGTCTGGCTCTGCTGTCGGGTCGCCTGGGGCCGAGCTGGGCCTTCCACGTGGGCTTCAACGCCACGACCGTGGCTCTGCTGAGCCTCGCCCCGTAGTCCCCCTAGCCCCATGGGCCTCGTCGAAGGTGGCTGATCCACTCGGCCCACTGATGGACTGCCAACTCATCACGATGATGGGCAAACCGATGGTGACGGGCCGAGAGAGAGGCGAAGTGCCGACGAGCGGATACGGGAAGAGGCGATATGGGAAAATCAGCGGTCGAGGTAAACAATCCGGGCGGATCCAGCGGGCCCAAACAGTGTCCCCGATGCGAAGTTGACCTGGTCACGATCCATATGGCGGTCGACGGCAATGACCTGGTAATGGAGTCATGTCAGCGCTGCGATACCCGCTCCTGGCATCTCGCCGGAACCCGGATCGACCTGCAACAAGCATTGGCCGAGGTCGGCGAACACGCAGGCCGACGTCGCTGACGTACCAGAAGTCAATATCCTGAGGCCGGTGATATCCAGCCGGCCACCCGTGGAACGACTGATCGACCCTCCTCCGACTCCTCCAGTCGGCGGCGGGGAGCCCGAGCCGCGCTGGTCGACGACCAATCTGATCGGGTTGTTCGTCGCCGTTGTCTGCAGCCTTTTTGTGTTTGTGCAGATGCGTCCCGACCTGCTCTTCGCCGACACCACTCCTGCCGGCGGCGATATGGGAGCCCACGTCTGGGGCCCGGCCTATCTTCGCGACCACCTGTTGGGGCAAGGTCGCCTCAGCGGCTGGACGCCCGACTGGTACGCCGGATTCCCTGCCTACCAGTTCTACATGGTCATTCCCTCACTGGCCATCGTGATCATCAACGGCGGCCTCGGCCTAGCGTTGTCGGCTCCTCTGGCCCTTATCATCATCGGCGGATCGGTTGCCCTCTCCTGGGGTCGCAACCACGCCCGGTGGTATCGGGTGGCGGCCGTGGTGGTGGCTCTCGCCCTCGTGGCGGTGCCCTACGGCGTGGCCTTCAAACTGGTCAGTGTCGTCGGCCTGGTCACGTTCCCCGGCGCGGCCTGGGCCCTGGGTCGCCTGGCCCGGGCTCCCGAGCCGGTCCCTCCGCTGTTGTCGGTGGCATCGCTGTTCTTCCTGTTCGACACGAACTTCACCATCTACGGCGGCAATGTGGCGTCGACCCTGGCCGGAGAGTTCGCCTTCTCCATCAGCCTCACCCTCACCCTGTTGGCCATCGGTATGGCGTTGCGGGGGATGGAGGACCACACCTGGCGGGCTCGCAGCGCGGTGGTCGTCGCTCTGGTGGCGTTGACCCACGTCATCCCCGTCTTCTACATGATGGTGGCATTGGTGGCGGCTCTGGTCGTGGGTCGACAGGTGTCGCGGACCTGGGCCGTTGCCACCGGGGTGGCCATGGCCCTGCTGCCAGTCGCCTTCGCTGACGGAACCTCGACCAGCGCAGCCGCACTGGCCGTGGGGGCTGCCGTCGTTACCTTTGCCGCCGCCATGTTGGCCGAGCCGGAGATCAAGCGTCGGGTCATGTGGCTGTTGGTGGCCGGACCGGTGGCCGTGTTGCTGTCAGCGTTTTGGTTGCTGCCGTTCTACCTGCGGGAGCCGTTCTTCAATGACATGGGCTGGGAGCGCCTCAACGAGGTCGGCCCGGCATTGTTGACGGTGCCCATGAAGGTTGCCCTACCCATCGCCGCCGTCGGTGCCGTGTCGGCTCTGGCCATGCGGGAACGATTGGGCATGGTGCTGACCACGCTCAGCGTGGTTTTCCTGGCCGCGGTGGCCAACGTGGGGGAGGGGCCGCTTTGGAACGCCAGACTGTTGCCCTTCTATTACCTCTCGGTCTACCTGCTCGCCGCCGTCGGTGCGGCCATGGTCATACGGTTCGCAGCCATGGCCCTCAGCGAGGATTTCTCCCGCCCCGATGCCCGAACCGTCGGCTCGGCCGGTCTGGTTGCCCTCGTCGCCGGTCTGATCGCGGTTGGTATCCCGTTGCGGATTCTGCCCTTTGGTGAGGCCAGCGACGACGGTACCTACCGATGGCTGGCCTTCACCTCCCATGAAGGCAGCTTCTTGCCGAGTTGGACGGCATGGAACTACTCCGGTTACGAGCGCAAGCCCTCGTACCGCGAGTACCACAACGTGGTGATGGCCATGGACGAGGTGGGTGAGGTCAACGGTTGCGGCCGGGCCATGTGGGAATACGACAAGAGCCTAGATCGCTACGGCACCCCGATGGCGTTGATGTTGCTTCCCCACTGGACCGACGGTTGCATTGGTTCGATGGAGGGTTTGTACTTCGAGTCCTCAGCGACAACACCGTTCCATTTCCTCAATCAGAGTGTGCTCTCCCAGGCCCCGTCCCGAGCCCAGCGGGACCTGCCATACCAGAGCTTCGACCTGAACCGGGGCATCCAGCAACTGCAGATAATGGGTGTGCGCTACTACATGGCCCAAACCGACGACTCGATCGCGGCTGCCATGGAGCACCCCGATCTGACCGAGGTGGCCGATGCCCAGCCCTTCGTGGTGTTCGAGGTTGGCGGAAGCGAGTTGGTTGAGGGTCTGCAGTTCGAGCCGTTGGTGGTCAGCGGGCAGACAGAGGAAGAGGCGGGCGAGATCGCCAATCGCTTTGACATTGGTTGGATCAGCCAGGCGGTGACGGCCTACAACGATCCGGCCAACTACCCGATCCTGCCCGCGGAGGACGGCCCGGCCGAGTGGCAACGCGAGTCGTCGCTGACACCACTCGAAGGTGAGCTGGTGGACGAAGCGGCCATCGTGGACAACGTGGTTGCCACCGACTCGCGTATCTCCTTCACCGTCGATCAGGTCGGTTCGCCGGTTCTGGTCAAAACGTCCTTCTTCCCGAACTGGACCGTGGATGGGGCGGATGGCCCGTGGCGGGCCGGGCCGAACCTCATGGTCGTGGTGCCGACCGAGACCAGCGTTGAACTGAGTTACGGCCGGACCGTCGTCGATTGGCTGGGCATCATTGCCACTCTGCTGGGTCTCGTGGGCCTGGCCGGTCTGTTCACTCTCGATCGCAGATTCCTGGTACGCCAGGGAGCCACCGAAGTATGGGGCGAGACCGATCGCGGGTGGGGCGACGACCTGGCCATTCTGACCGGCGAGTTCCCCAAGGTGACCGTGCCCGAACCAGAGCCCGCTCGGGTTGAAGCCGACGGCACCGCTGGCGGTGGGCCAGGTGGGATCTTGCCCGACGTCTCGACGGTGCCGGCAGGTGACTCCTCCGGTCATGGTGCGGTCGCAGGCAACGGTGCCGAGTCGCCCGACCGCACAGTGGCCGAGGAACCAGGGGCGGAGGAACTGGCGGCGGAGGAACAATCACCGGGTGGGGCCACGGAGCAGACCTTGGCTGAGGAAGAGGCGGTCGAGGTGGCGACCACGCTGTCGATCGAGGTGACCCGAGAGAAGCCCGCGTCCTCGTGAGGAGCCGACTACGGCTTTTTGTTCTGGTTGGCCTGCTGGCCACGGTGGTCGATGTCGGCATCGTGGCCGCCCTGCCCGATCCACCGTTGGCTGTTGTTGACGTTGTCGCCCTAGTGGCGGCGGCCACCTTGGCCTATGTGCTCAATCGTTACCTTACCTTTCGGGGCGATCCGACGGCGCGGTGGGTCAGACGACCGTCACTGTTCACGGCCACGGCGTTGGTGGCTGGAGCGGTCGATGTCGGCGTGCTCACCTTCTTGGCCGCACTGGGGGTGCCTGTCGTTGGGGCCAAGATCGTGGCGGTGGCGGCGGCGGCCGTCATCCGCTGGGTGGCCTACCGGCGAATTCTGTTTCGTCAGGTCCGTCGCGAGTTGGCGCAACGCCTGGATCGTCCCGACCCTGCCGGTCGCCTTCGCCTCAGCGTGATCATTCCCGCCTACAACGAGCAGAAGCTGATCACCGGCACCATTAGTGCCGTGACCGAAGCTCTGACTGTGACTCTCACCCCTGATGAGTTCGAGATCGTGGTTGTCGACGACGGATCGTCCGATGCCACCGCCGCCACCGCCCACGACGCCGGGGCCAAGGTCGTGGCCCTGAGCCGGAACAAGGGCAAGGGCGCCGCGGTGCGGGCCGGGGTGGCGGCGGCCGAGGGCCGCTCGTTGATTTTTACCGACGCCGATCTGGCCTACTCGCCGGATCTGATCCTTGAGGTCATGGAGATCATCGAGCAGGGCTGGGACGTCGTGGTCGGCAGTCGACGTCATGAGGAGACCAACACCCTGGTCCGGGCCCGCCGTCTGCGCGAACTGGGGGGCCGGGTGATCAACATGCTGACCCACATGGTGCTGCTTGGTCGGTTCCGCGACACCCAGTGTGGGTTGAAGGGTTTCCGGGGCGATATCGCCAAGACCATCTTCGAGCGGTGCCGGATTGACGGCTTCGCCTTCGATGTCGAGATCTTCCTCATCGCCGAACAGGACCGGCTCTCGCTCACCGAGGTTCCTGTCTCGGTGACCAACCGCCCCGGTTCATCGGTGAGCATCGTCGGCGACACCCTCGGTCTGCTCCGCGACCTGTTCCGCATCCGTCGCTGGGCGGGCAGTGGGGCCTACCGGCCTGACCAGTACCAGGTTGAGGTCCTGGAGGTCGCTCCGTCCAACCCCGCCAAGTCCTGAGCGAGCCCGGCCGGGCTTCCTTACCCCCCTGCCAAGTGTCGATTGAGCGGTCCGGTAGTCTGGCGGCGTGACCGACATCTCGACTGCCGCCCTTGAAGACATCGTCAAGGCCTACGACATCCGGGGGATCTACCCCGATCAGATCAATGTCCCCATTGCCAGGGCACTGGGCGCCGGATTTGCCGGATTTCTCCGGGCGGTCGAACCCGATTCCCGGGCGGTTGTCATTGGCCGCGACATGCGGCCATCGGGACCCGAACTGGTGGATGCCTTTGCCGCCGGGGTCATGAGCCAGGGTCTTGATGTCGTCGATATCGGGCTGGCCTCAACCGACCTGATGTACTTCGCTTCCGGCTCGATGAACCTGCCGGGCGCCATGTTCACCGCCTCGCACAACCCGGCCCAGTACAACGGCATCAAACTGGCCCGGGCCGGGGCCGCTCCCGTCGGTGAGGACACCGGCCTGGCCGAGATCAAGCGCATGGCGCACGACGGGTTGCCCTCAGCGGCGGTGCTCGGCACCCGTTCCGAACGGAACCTGCTGGCCGACTTCGCCGACCACGTTCGCAGTTTCATCGATCCTGACGTGCTGCGACCGCTCAAGGTGGTGGCCGACACGGCCAACGGCATGGGTGGGTTGGTGGTTCCCGAGGTATTCGCCTCGCTCCCGTTCGACCTGGAGGTCATGTATCCCGAGCTCGACGGGACCTTCCCCAATCACGAGGCCAACCCCATCGTGGTCGAGAACCTGGCCGATCTACGGGCCCGGGTGGTCGAGACGGGGGCCGACATCGGACTTGCCTTCGATGGTGACGCCGATCGGGTGTTCCTCGTCGATGAGAAGGGGGAGCCGGTATCGGGCTCGATCACCACGGCCTTGTTGGCTCGCGCCTTGCTGCGAGCCGAGCCCGGCGCCAGCGTCATCTACAATCTGATCTGTTCCAGGGCGGTTCCCGAGGTGGTGGCCGAGGAGGGGGGCACGGCCCTGCGGTCGCGGGTGGGTCACTCGTTCATCAAGCAGTTGATGGCCGAGACCGGAGCGGCGTTCGGGGGTGAGCACTCCGCCCACTACTACTTCCGCGACAACTGGCGGGCCGACTCGGGCCTGATCGCCGCCGTGCTGGTCCTGGAGCAACTGTCGAAGGCGGGGGGAACGCTGTCGGAGTTGCTGGCTCCGCTTCAGCGCTACGCCGCCTCGGGTGAGATCAATACCCGCGTCAACGACGCGGCGGCCGTGATCGAACACGTCGCCTCCCACTACCAGGGCACCTCCAGCGATCGGCTCGACGGGCTGACCGTCGACGCCGGTGACTGGTGGTTCAACCTGCGACCGTCGAACACCGAACCACTGCTGCGCTTGAACCTGGAGGCGGCCGACGGTCCCGAGGTCGACCGTCGGGTGGCCGAGGTGCAGGGCGTCATGGCGGCCGCTGAGTAGTGCAGCTACTCGTTGGTCCGGTCCAGCCCTATGCCTGGGGTGATGATCACTTCATCGCCGACCTGCAGGGGCGGCCGACCGGCACGGGGCCCGAAGCCGAGCTTTGGCTCGGGGCTCATCAAGGGGGCCCTGGCGTGCTGGCGGGGGATGGGCGGGGCCTGAGCGAAACCATCGCCGAGCACGGCTCCGAACTGCTCGGTCCTGCCGTCAAGGAACGCTTCGGAGGTTTGCCGTACCTGGTGAAGGTGTTGGCGGCGGCCGAACCGCTGTCGATCCAGACCCATCCCAGCCTGTCGCAGGCCCAGGCTGGGTGGCAGCGTGAGCAGCAGGCCGGGATTGCCTGGGACGATCCGCAGCGCAACTACCGCGACCCGAATCACAAGCCGGAGTTGATCTGTGCCCTGACGACCTTCGAGGCCAAATGCGGTTTCCGGGCCCTGCCGTCGACCCGTGCTCTGTTCGCCGCCCTGGCGGCGGCCACCCCAGGTTCGCAGGGTCTCAGCCACTTGGCCTCGCTCCTGGCTGGTCCCGGGGCGCCGCCCGAGGTGCTGGCCGGGGTGTTGGCCTGGTTGGTCCGGCTGGAACCGGGAGCGGCGACGGCCCTGGTGGCCGAGACCGACGCCGCGGCCGCCCACCTGCTCAACAGCGGCGGCGCGACCATGGATGGGCAAGGCTTCGAACCCGAACTGCGTTGGACGGCGAAGCTCGGCGAGTTTCACCCGAACGATGCCGGGGTCGTCGTCGCCCTGCTGCTGAACCACGTGGTCCTGGCCCCGGGCCAGGCCATGTTCCTGCCTGCAGGCAACCTTCACTCCTATCTCCACGGGGCCGGGGTGGAGGTAATGGCCAGCAGCGACAACGTCATCCGGGGCGGACTGACCGTCAAGCACGTCGACGCTGAAGAACTCCTGGCCGTCGTCGACCACGCTCCCCGGGAGCCAATGGTGCAGACCCACTCAGGGTCGGCTCATCGCTACCACGCCCCGGTCGCCGATTTTTCCCTGCAGCGGCTGAGTCGTGGTTTTGACGGGTTGTTGGAACCGGTCGGCCCGGAGATCATCCTGGTGACCGAGGGCACGGCCGTGCTGCGGCCCGGGAGTGGTGCTGCTGAGTGTGTGGTCGGGCGCGGCCAAGCGGCGTTTGTGGCCTGGTGCGACGGGCAGTACCGGGCCACGCTGTCGCCGAACGCCGTTGTCTGGCGGGCCGCTGTCGGCGACTTGGCATTCCCACTCCAGTCGACCTCTGAGTAGCGGGTGCCGACCGTTAGCATGCCCCAATGGCCCTAGACCCACGGTTGCTTGAGATCCTCGCCTGTCCCGACGACAAAGGCCCGTTGCTGTACTTCGAGGGGGAGAACGCCCTCTACAACAGCAGGCTCAAGCGTCGTTACCGCATCGAGGACGATGTCCCCGTCATGTTGATCGACGAGGCCGAGGCGGTTGGCGACGATGAGCATGTACGGCTGCTGGCTTTGGCCGAAAGTGCCGGTATCGAGCCCACGTTCTGAGCGACCAGCGGCGCCTGTAGTCTGACTCGTTATCACCCCGGGCTGTTCTGATTCGGGCCAGCAGGCCTCAGCCCTCCCACCAGACATGAACAGGGAGTTGCTATGAGCACCACCGGATCGCGCCCTCGAAGCCTTTCTGAGGGCGATTACAAAGTTGCCAACCTCGATCTCGCCGGTTACGGCCGCAAGCTGATCGAGTTGGCTGAACACGAGATGCCAGGCCTCATGGCCCTGCGGGCTGAGTACTTCGACGAGCAACCGCTGGCCGGAGCCAGGATCACCGGCAGCCTGCACATGACCATCCAGACCGCGGTTCTGATTGAGACCCTTGTTGTGCTCGGGGCCGAGGTCCGCTGGGCCAGCTGCAACATCTTCTCCACTCAGGATGAGGCAGCGGCCGCCGTGGTCGTCGGCCCGAACGGAACCACCGACAACCCCCAGGGGGTACCCGTCTACGCCTGGAAGGGTGAGACGCTGGATGAGTACTGGTGGTGCACCGAGCAGGTCCTGCGCTGGCCCGACGCCAACGGGGCACCGAATCTGATTCTTGATGACGGCGGCGACGCCACCATGGCCGTGCACAAGGGGGCCGAGTTCGAAGCGGCCGGGGCCGTGCCGGCAGCAACCGAGGATGACCCGGAGGAGTGGGCGGTCATCGTCGATCGGCTCACTCAGATCCAGGCCGACGACAACCAGGTCTTTACCCGCATGGCCAAGGCCGTGCGGGGTGTTTCGGAGGAAACGACCACCGGCGTGATGCGGCTCTATGAGATGAGGGACAACGGGTCGTTGCAGTTTCCTGCCATCAACGTCAACGACGCCGTCACCAAGTCCAAGTTCGACAACAGATACGGCACCCGCCACAGCCTGCTTGACGGCATCAACCGCGGTACCGACGTCATGATCGGGGGCAAGACCTGTGTCGTGTTCGGTTACGGCGATGTCGGCAAGGGCAGCGCCGAGGCGTTGCGTGGTCAGGGGGCCCGGGTCATCATCATCGAGGTTGATCCCATCAACGCCCTGCAGGCGGCCATGGATGGCTACCAGGTGACGACGGCCGAACGGGTGGTTGAATCCGCGGACATCTTCATCACCGCCACTGGCAACAAGGACATCCTCTCGGCCGAGATGATGTCGCGGATGAAGCAGGGGGCCATCGTCGGCAATATTGGCCACTTCGACAACGAGATCGATATGGCCGGTCTGGCTCGCCAGAGCGATATCCAGCGCATCAACATTAAGCCCCAGGTCGACGAGTTCCGCTTCCCCGATGGACACTCGATCATCGTGCTGAGCGAGGGCCGGCTGCTGAATCTCGGCAACGCCACCGGGCACCCGAGTTTTGTGATGTCGGCCAGCTTCACCAACCAGGTGTTGGCCCAGATCGAGTTGCACAACAACGCCGAGGCCTACGGATCCGAGGTGGTCACCCTGCCGAAGATTCTGGACGAGAAGGTGGCCCGCCTGCATCTTGATGCCCTCGGTGTGCAACTGACTGAACTCACCCAGGACCAGGCCGACTACATCGGTGTTCCGGTGGAGGGGCCCTACAAGCCCGACCATTACCGGTACTGAGCCTCACCCCGGCACGACCGGGTTGCGATGTAGCGATGTAGCGATAGGTGAAGGCGGGTCCGCGTTGGCGGGCCCGCTGTCACAGTCGGTCACTACTGTTGGTCGGGTGCTACTCGATCGACGATGTCCCGGGTGTGGGGCTCCGGCCCGTCTCGTTTGCCCGCTCTGTGAGCAGACGCTGGCCCAGCGCAGGCCTGATGCCGGGCAGTTGGAGTCACTGGGGGCGGACCTGGGGCTCGATCGGCTTGGGGCGCAATGGCGTTACGACGACCGCAGCCGTGGGATCGTGCTGGCGGCCAAGAACGGTGGTCGTCGGGATCTGCTTCAGGCCGCCGGATTGGTGCTGGCCGATCTGGTTGGGGCGGCCCCGGTCGACGTGGTGACCTGGATCCCGGCCAGTGCCAAGATGCGCCGCCGGCGAGGCTACGACCAGAGCCAGATCATGGCCCGAAGTCTTGCCCGACGTCTCGATCTGCCCTGTCGGCGACTACTGGTTCGCTCCGGAACCAGGGTCCAGGCCGGTGCTGACCGTCGCCGGCGCCTGCTCGGGCCCGATCTGCGGGCGAGGTGTCGGTGTCCACCGCGGGTGCTGGTGGTCGACGATGTCTGCACCACCGGGGCCACCCTGGCCACTGCCGGCCGGGCCCTGCGGGCCGCGGGGGCGGTCGAGGTCTCGGCCGCGGTCCTCGCCGTTGTTGATGGGTCGACCGGGGCGGTGGCCCGAGTAGCATGAAGAGCGCCAAGCCCCTTGGCCGGTGTGCTCAGGCCATGAGCAGCCGTGGTTTCTTACGGAGGTCATAGATGGACGTATCAGTGAGTGGACGTCATACAACGGTCTCGGAGAAGCTCCGCAACCAGGCTGTCGAGAAGGTCGGACGACTCGACAAGTACCTGGGTATGGAGCGGGCCGAGGTCCATTTCTGGGAAGAGAAGAACGCACGCGTCGACCTCCGCGAGTATTGCGAGGTGACGATGGAGGGCCACGGTCATCACGTTCGGGCCAAGGTTGCTGCTCCTGACGGTTTCACCGCGGTTGATTTGGTCGTCGACAAGCTTGAACGTCAGCTGCGCAAGCTGAAGACCAAGGTCGAGCGGCGCAGGCAAAGCAGGGTCAAGCCTGAAGTCGGTCCTGGTCTGGTTCCCGACAGCCTGCTGCATGAGGACACCGAGCCTGACCCCATCTACAACATCGTGAAGTCCAAGCGGTTCGACCTGACCGCGATGGAGCCCAGCGAGGCCGCGTTGCAGATGGATCTGCTCAACCACGACTTCTACGTGTTCACCAACTCCGAGACCGAAAAGTCGGCACTGGTGTACCGGCGTGACGATGGCGATATTGGACTCATCGACGTCGACTGAAATCGCCGAGGTCAGTGTCATCGCCGCGTCATCCCTTGGGACATTGGGGGCAGTGGCTGGCAGCTCCGTTCACCTTCCGCTGCTCCTGAGGGGACTCTCAGGAGCAGCGGAATCGGTGTCGGAGGCAGAGGTCTCACCCTGGCGCACCCCGCAGGGCCCGGCTTCGCCGTAGAATGGGTGGCGACATGAAGCTCCTGGACAAGATCCTCAAAGCCGGTGACGGCAAGCGGCTGAAGGCCGTGCAGGCACTGGTGCCCTCCATCAACGCGCTCGAGCCCGAGACGCAGGCCCTCAGCGATGGTGAACTACAGGCCAAGACCGCCGAGTTCCGTACCCGTTTCGACAATGGCGAGAGCCTTGACGCACTGCTCCCGGAGGCCTTCGCCGTCGTCCGGGAAGCAGCCTGGCGTGTCATCGGCCAACGCCACTACGACGTTCAGCTCGTAGGTGGTGCCGCCCTGCACCGCGGGTCGGTGGCTGAAATGAAGACGGGGGAAGGTAAGACCCTCGTCTCGACCCTGCCCGTCTATCTCAATGCCCTTGCCGGTCGTGGCGTGCACGTTGTCACCGTCAACGAATACCTGGCCTCTCGTGACGCCGAGTGGATGGGGCAGGTGCATGGCTGGCTTGGTCTCACCACCGGTCTCGTTGTTCCCGGTAACAACGACTCAACGTACAAGCGGGAGCAGTACGCCCGCGACATCACCTACGGCACGAACAACGAGTTTGGTTTCGACTACCTCCGTGACAACATGGCTCGTTCCATCGAGGCCATGACCCAACGAGGTCATGGTTATGCCATCGTCGACGAGATCGACTCCATCCTCATTGACGAGGCCAGAACACCGCTCATCATCAGTGGCAAGGTGAAGGGCGCCGCCGACCTTTACTACAAGTTCGCCGACGTGGTGCGCCGCCTCGAGCGTGACGTCGACTACGACGTCGACGAGGAGAAGCGAATCGTCGCCATCACCGATGACGGCATCTCCCGGGTCGAGGAGGTCCTGAACGTCCAGAACCTCTATGACGGGGTGCAGGCCGACCTGGTCCACCAGTTGGGTGCGGCGCTTCGAGCCAAGGAGCTGTTCAACCGCGACAAGGACTACCTGGTTACCGACGGTGAGGTGAAGATCGTCGACGAGTTCACCGGTCGTGTCCTGGATGGCCGACGTTGGTCTGATGGCCTGCACCAGGCGGTTGAGGCCAAAGAGGGCGTGCAGATCAAAGAAGAGCAGCAGACGATGGCCACCGTCACGCTGCAGAACTACTTCCGCCTCTACGAGAAACTGGCGGGTATGACGGGAACGGCCCTGGCCGACGCCGCCGAACTGGAGACGACCTACGGATTGGCCGTTCTGCAGATCCCGACCAACAAACCCATCGTCCGGGCCGACCAGCCCGATTTGATCTACAAGACCGAGGCCGCCAAGTTCGAAGCGGTGGTCGATGACATCGAGGAACGGGTCGACGCCGGCCAGCCGGTGCTGGTCGGAACCGCTTCGGTTGAGAAATCCGAACAGCTGTCCAAGTTGCTGGCTCAGCGGGGCGTGATGCATGAGGTGCTCAACGCCAAGGCGCACTTCCGCGAAGCCGACATCGTGGCCCAGGCTGGTAAGTCGGGTTCGGTCACCGTGGCCACCAACATGGCCGGTCGAGGCGTCGACATCATCCTCGGCGGCAACGCCGAGAAGTTGGCCGAGCGGGACACCAAGGCCGAAGGCCTGGAACTCGACAGCGACGACGGTACTTCCTACTACGAGAAGCGTCTCGGTTACTGGAGTCCACTCTGCGACACCGAGGGAGGGTCCGTTCGTAGGGCGGGCGGGCTCTACGTGTTGGCCACCGAGCGCCACGAGAGTCGTCGAATCGACGACCAGCTCCGCGGCCGCGCCGGCCGTCAAGGGGACCCGGGAGAGACCCGGTTCTATCTGTCGCTGGAAGACGACCTGATGCGCATCTTCGCCACCGGAGCCATGAACTGGGTGATGGAGAAGGCGCTGCCCGAGGATGTCCCGATCGAGTCGAACATGGTCTCGAAGTCGGTTGAGCGGGCCCAGACCACGGTTGAGCAGCGCAACGCTGAGATCCGAAAGAACGTTCTCAAGTACGACGAGGTCTTCAACCAGCAGCGGAAGGTCATCTATCAGCGCCGTCAGCAGATCCTCGATCAGGGCGATCTGCGCGAGGAGACGTTGGAAGCGGTGGCCGACGTCGCCGACATGGTCGTCAACACCCATTGCCCCGAGGAGCTGGACGACACCTGGGATCTCGATGGTCTGGTCACCGACCTGGCCACGTTCTGGCCAACCGAGATCACATCGGAGAACCTGGCCGCCCTGAGCTCGACCAACAAGGTGCGAGAACTGGTCGAGACCGACGGCGTCACCCGCTACGAGGCACGCGAAGTCGAACTCGGCGAACAGGTGATGCGTCAGATCGAGCGGCAGGTCATGCTGCAACTCATCGACCAACGCTGGCGCGACCACCTGACCGAGATGGACCATCTGCGGGAAGGTATCAGTCTGCGGGCCATGGGCCAGCGTGACCCACTGACTGAATGGCAGCGTGAAGGCTTTGACCTCTTCAGCGCCATGATGAGCGCCCTGGCCATCGACTACGTCAAGTACATCATGCACGTCGAGGTGGCCCGAAAGCCCGATCCCGCCACCGAGGCCGACGACACCACCGGGAATGGCGATGGCGCCGAGAACGGTGAGGCGAAGGGGGCAACCAAGCAGGCCAAGGCCGAGGTTGCCGCGGGCTCACCGGCCAAGGCCAAGGCCAAGTCCAAGTCCCGGGTGGTGACGGGACCATCGAGGGTCTCGGCTCCAATCGTTGATACCAGTGCGCTGACGGCGACCAAAAAGTCGGCCGCTGATCCTGAGCCGACCGAAGCCAAGCCCAAGCAACAAACCGTGGTGAAGGACGAATGGGACAAGACACCGAGGAACGCGCCCTGTCCCTGCGGCAGCGGCAAAAAGTTCAAGCACTGTCACGGCTGAGCCCATCCAATGGCTGACCTAACCGAGGACCTCAAGAACTTACGTATCGAGCTGGCCGAGGCCGAGCACTATCTCCGGATCGAAGAGATCCGGGCGCGCCTGCCCCAACTCGAGACCGAGATGGGCCGCCCCGATCTCTGGGATGACGCTGAGCGGGCGCGGGCAACTCAGACCGAGTTCACCTCCGTTCGTGACGATCTGGATCTCTTCGACCGGCTCTCGACGGGAACCGACGACGCCGAAACCCTGTGGGAACTCTCGCGTGAGGAGAGCGAAGCATCCCTGGAACAGGAGGCGGTTGAACTCATCGGGGCCCTGCGCCATGAGCTGTCGGAGCTCGAACTGCGGGCCCTGTTCACCGGTCAGTACGACGAGGGCGATGCCGTCTGCGAGATCCACTCCGGGGCCGGTGGCACCGACTCCCAGGACTGGGCCGAGATGCTGTTCTTCATGTACCGCAAGTGGGCCCAGAGCCAGGGATTCGGTATCGAGGTCAGCTCCAGCCAACCCGGTCAGGAGGCGGGAATCACCACCGCGGAGTTCATCATCCGGGGCCGTTTCGCCTACGGCTTTCTCCAGGCCGAACGCGGGGTGCACCGCCTGGTCCGCATCTCCCCGTTCGACTCCCAGGCCCGCCGCCACACCGCATTCGCCTCGTTCAGCGTTGTGCCCTATATCGAAGATGCCACCGATCAGGTCGACATCGACGAGAAGGAACTCCGGGTCGACGTCTTCCGATCCTCGGGTGCCGGCGGCCAGCACGTGAACACCACCGACTCGGCGGTCAGGGTGACCCACCTACCCTCGGGCATTGTCGTCTCCTGTCAGAACGAGCGAAGCCAGCATCAGAACAAGGATCGCTGCATGCAGATGTTGGCCATGAAACTGGTCGATCTGGAGCGGGTGAAGCGGGCTGAACTGTTGGCAGGCGAGGCGGGGGAGTCCAAGAAGGTCGAATGGGGTAGCCAGATCCGCTCCTACGTGTTGCAGCCATACCAGCAGGTCAAGGACGAACGCAGCGGTGAAACCTCGGGCAATCCCGAAGCGGTGTTCGACGGTGGTGTCGGTCGTTTCATGGAGGCGTGGCTACGCTGGCGACGGGCCGGTTCCCATGCGTGAGCGTTTCACACCCCGCACCGCAGCCAACGTGGCCGTGATCGATAGGCGAGTCAGATGATCAAGCTTGAAGACGTCACCAAGGAGTACCCCGGTTACTCTCGGGCACTGCTCAACGCCGACGCTGATATCGGCAAGGGTGAGTTTGTCTTCCTGGTCGGGCCCTCCGGTTCGGGCAAGTCGACGTTCCTTCGACTGCTCAACAAGCAGGAGGAGCCCGATTCGGGTCGGATCTTCGTCGCCGGGAAAGATATCGGACAGATGTCGAGCTGGAAGGTGCCGATGTTGCGACGCAACATCGGTGCCATCTTCCAGGATTTCAAGCTGCTGCCAACCAAGACGGTTTCGGAGAATGTCGCCTTCGCCCTGGAGGTCATCGGCCGGCCGCGCAGCGTCATCCGCACGCAGGTGCCCGCCATCTGTGAACTGGTCGGTCTGGGCGACAAGATGCTGAAATACCCGACGCAGCTCTCGGGCGGGGAGCAGCAGCGGGTTTCCATCGCCAGGGCATTCGTAAACCGCCCACTCATCCTGTTGGCCGACGAGCCGACGGGAAACCTCGACCCCCAAACGTCGATTGGTATCATGCGCCTCCTGGATCGCATCAACAAGACCGGGACCACCGTGGTCATGGCGAGCCATGACCGGGGAATCGTCGACACCATGCGCCGCCGGGTGATCGAGTTGTCCGAGGGACAGATCGTGCGTGACGAAGCCCGCGGCGTCTACGAATAGGAGCTCTCATGGCTCTCCGAGTCGACTACCTGGCCAAAGAAACTGGCAACAACCTCGTTCGCAACCCCACGCTGACCTTGGCCACGGTTCTCACTGTTGCTGTATCGTTGGCCTTGTTGGGGGCGTCACTGCTGATTCAGCGGGGGGTTGAAGGCTTCAACACCAAGTTCAAGGACGATGTCGAGTTCATCGTGTGGATGAACAATGACGCTTCGCCCGAGAACATTGAAAGGGTCAGAAACTTCCTTGATGTGACACCTACCGTCGCCGATGCCCAGTACGTCAATCAGGACGCGACGTTTACTGAGTTTCAACAGTATTACTCCGAGCAGCCTGAGGTGCTCGACCTGGTTGAGCCCGAGCAGTTGCCAACCTCTTTCCGGGTAGTGCCCAAGGTGGCCAATCTGGAGCTGATTCGGGAGCTGGGAAGTGAGATCGAGACCTTGGCCGGTGTGAGTAGCGTGGCCTTTGCCGAGGAGTACATCAAGCAGCTCAACGACATCACGAGTTCGGCTTCGACGGTCATGATTACCGCCGCGGTGTTGTCGGCAGCGGCCTCTGCGATGCTCATGTACAACACGATTCGTACCGGGCTCTTTGCCCGTCGCCGTGAAATCGAGGTCATGCGCCTCGTCGGGGCCACGAAGTGGTTTATTCGTATCCCGTTCATGATGGAAGGTCTGCTTCAGGGTCTGATTGGGGCGGTGTTCTCCGGTGTTGCCATCTTTGGCCTCAACCGGTTGATCGCCCGCTCGGTGGAGGGGGTCGACACCTTCCGACTGTTGGAGAGTTTCGCCCTTGAGACGGGTGAAGTAGTTTACATCTCGGTCATTCTGCTGCTTGTTGGCGCCGGCCTGGGGGCACTCGGAGCCGGCATTGCCGTGACCCGGTACCTCGATGCGTAAGGCCAGTTAGTCTTCAGCCCATGATATGGATCGGGATCGTCGGGCTGGTCGTTGTTGTCCTGGTTGTGTTGGCGGTCATTGACCTGATCCAGACCAGGCATGCCATCAGGCGAAACTTCCCCCTGGTCGGGCGCCTGCGTTATCTCCTGGAGCGGATTGGCCCCGAGCTTCGGCAGTACATCGTCACTGGCAACGACGAAGAGCGACCCTTTACCCGGGATCAGCGGCGCTGGGTTTATTCGGCGTCGAAGGAGGAGAACTCCTACTTCGGTTTCGGAACCGACAACAAGATGACCCTGCCGCAGTATCTGCTGGTGCGGCACTCGCCATTCCCCTGGCAGCCTGAGACCCACGACGATCAGCATCGTTTGCCGGTGGCCAAGGTCATGGGGGAGTGGCGTGACCGCCCGGGGGCGTACCGTCCGACGTCGGTGGTGAATATCTCGGCCATGAGCTTCGGCTCGCTGTCGGGGCCGGCCATTGAGGCGTTGAACCGGGGGGCGAAGCTGGCGGGTTGCCTTCACAACACCGGCGAGGGAGGCATCAGTTCCCACCACCAACACGGGGGGGAGTTGATCTTCCAACTCGGTACCGGCTACTTCGGCGCCCGCAACGCACAGGGGCGTTTCGATCTCGATCTGTTGGTTGAGAAGGTGGCCGCCAATCCGGTGCGGGCCATCGAGATCAAGCTGAGTCAGGGAGCGAAGCCGGGGCTCGGGGGTGTGCTGCCCGCAGCAAAGGTCACCGCCGAGATCGCCGCCGTTCGCGGGGTGGAGGTGGGGATTACGGTTGCCAGCCCGGCCCGTCACCGTGAGTTCGACTCGATCGCGTCCATGATCGACTTCATCGAGCGGATCGCCTCCGCCACCGGACTGCCCGTCGGCATCAAATCGGCGGTCGGACAACGCCACTTCTGGACCGAACTGGCCGACGAGATGAGTCGTAGCGGTCGGGGCCCGGACTTCATCACCATCGATGGCGGCGAGGGAGGCACCGGCGCCGCCCCGCTCGTCTTTGCCGACAACGTGGCCCTGCCGTTCCGCAACGGTTTCGCCGAGACCTTCGCCGTCTTTGCCTCCCGGGCCATGCACGACAAGGTGCTGTGGATCGGAGCAGGCAAGCTGGGATTCCCCGGTGAGGGGCTGGTGTCCATGGCGCTCGGCGTCGACATGATCAACGTGGGCCGGGAGGCGATGCTGGCCGTTGGCTGCATCCAGGCCCAGCGCTGCCACAGTGGCCACTGCCCAACCGGTGTCGCCACCCAGTCCCGATGGCTGATGCGGGGCCTCGACCCGACCGACAAAGCGGCCCGGGTCGCCAACTACGTCGTTGCCATGCGGCACGGGCTGCTGCAACTGGCCAACGCCGCCGGTCAGCCCCACCCCGCCATGGTTGGTGGGGAGGCGATTGATCTGTTGATCGGAGGCGATGTCGCCGTGCCTCTATGGGAGCACTACCACTACGACCCGGCCTGGCTGAAGGCCCAGGCCGAGACTTGTGCTCCATCACCAGATCTGTGACTGTGGCGGCGATGAGCTACGAAACCATCCTCTACGACGTGGCCGACGGGGTGGCCACGATCACCCTCAACCGTCCCGAGCGCCTGAACGCCTTCAACGACCAGATGCGGCAGGATCTGATGGCCGTGTTCGACGTCATTGATGCCGACGACGATGTACGGGCCGTTATCGTTACCGGCACGGGCCGAGGCTTCTGTGCCGGGGCCGATCTGGCCGCCCGCGGCGGTGACACCTTCGACGCCGCAGCCCGGGGCCGTGATCCCGAGCAGGTCAACCGCGATGGCGGTGGCCTGGTCAGCCTGCGGATATTTGAGCTGACCAAGCCGATCATCGCCGCCATCAACGGCCCGGCGGTGGGGGTTGGCATCACCATGACGCTGCCCATGGACGTCCGCCTGGCGGCCGAGAGCGCCAGGATCGGGTTTGTGTTCGCCCGGCGGGGCATCGTGCCCGAAGCGGCTTCGTCGTGGTTCCTGCCCCGGATCGTCGGTATCTCCCAAGCCGCCCAATGGTGCTACTCGGGCCGGGTCTTCGATGCGGCCGAGGCGGCGCAGGGTGGCCTGGTTGAGCTGGTTCCCGACGATCAGCTGCTGGCTCGAGCCACGGCCATTGCCTCCGACATCGCCACCAACGCCGCTCCGCTTTCGGTTGCACTGACCCGCCAGATGCTTTGGCGGGGGTTGACGTTCGATCATCCGATGATGGCCCATCGTGCCGACTCGCGGGCCATCCAGGCGTTGGGCCGTGGTTCCGATGCCAAGGAAGGTGTTGCCAGCTTCCTCGAGAAGCGTGAGCCGGTATGGGGTCAGAAGCCGAGCCGGGACACACCCGAGGTTTTTCCGTTCTGGAACGAACCCGAGTTCGAGTAGCCCGCTCGGCGAGTTCGAGTGGCCCGCTCGGCGAGGCCGGTCAGCTGATTGACCGACCCTGCCGCGGCATCCTGATCGTCGGCGCCTGGTCGCCGGTCGTTGTTGGAGCAAAAGATCTGGGGTGCATCCTGCTGGCTCCGAGCCGTGCGCGCTATCGTTCGCCGACGGAACAGTCGGCCGGCGGGCCCCTTTTGGGAGTGACTTTCGTGTCTACCTCATGGCACAGCACTATCTACTCGGAGAAGGTCATTAGTAGTTCTGTGAGGAATGTCATCGTTTGCGGTTCGGTGTAGGCATGGCAGGTCCCGGCATGACCCGAGATCCCCGATCGTACGTGCTCGGGGTTGAGATTGGCCGCAACAAGGTTCGGCTGGTTCTGCTCGATCAGAGCGGCCGAGGCGTTGTTGATGTCATCGAGCGCCCCATAGCCAAAGCAGGCGGACCACGCGACCCGATCGAGCAGGTGGCGGCCACCCAGGCCGCACTGCAGGCTGCCTTGAGCCGTCTGGGGGTCGAAGGCCACCGCATCCTGACCGGGGCCACCATTGGCTTCAGTAACTGCGGGGTTGGTAGCGGCCCGGCCCTGCTCGGTTGGTTGGAGACACTCAGCGGCGAGATCGGGGAGCCCGTGATCGTCTCGGGGCGTCAGGGTGTGTCCTATGCCCCGAGTCGTTGCATCGAATTTGTGCAGCGGGTCTTTGAGGGCACGGAGCTACGGCTCGATCGTGTTGAACTGGCTCCGGTGGCGGCCAACCGGGTTGCAGGTTCGTTGCCGGTGGAGGCGCTCACTCTGGGCTCCGGCGTGGCGTGGATGGCGCGGGTTCTCAACGATGAGGTTCTGGAAGCCTTCGAATCAGCGGAGGGACCCTTCGACGATGTGCTTCGGGTGGTCGCTCAGGGAGTGAACTCCCCCGCCCCGCTGGTGTCCCTGGCCGAGTTGGACATTGCTGAGGACCTTTGTCGCAACCGCGGTGTCTCGATCGCAGCATTGGCTCCAGCCGCCGGAGTTGCCCGCTCGTTGTTCGGCGACGACGACACCAATCTCCTGGATGGCGAATCGATCGTTGATTCAGCGCAGGCGGATGACCACGATGGCTACTTCGATGACGGCGTTGATCCCGAGGTGTGGTCCCAACCGGCCGTTGAGGTGGAGCGGCCGGCTGCGCCGGCCCCGCAGCGTCCGCAGGTCGCCCCCCCAACGGCTGGAGGCGACGACACCTACCAACTCCGACGGGTGCCGGCCGAAGCCAGGGCCTCCAGCGACTACGAGCTAGCGGAGTACCACGAACCTGAGTTGAGCGACGGTCGGGAGTTCGACGATCTGGCGGGGATCGAGGCCTTCGCCCACCCCGGAGAACCCTTGCCGCGGGGATTCAATGTGTCGGACGTCTTTCTGGGCGCGTTGGGAATGTTGGCCATTGTTCAGGTGATCGCGTTGGTCCTGTTGTGACCGCAACCACCGAGCCGGGGGGATTCGACCGGCGCAAGGCGATGGCCATCGCTCTGATCGTTCTCAACCTGGCGCTTCTGGGCCTGAACCTTGACAAGCGCGGGCTGCTCCCCTTTGTCGGAGACGGGCAGGAAACGACGGCTGACTCCACTGAGAGCCTGGAGACGGCAACACCGGCGTCCGGTTCCGACACCTCGACGGTGCCGGTCGAGGAAGCAGGCGAAGAAGAGGCCGCCGCCATGGTCGATGATTGGCCAGGGGGGCATGGGCCCGTTCCTGAGGGTCCACCGGTGCAGCGAAGGGTGCTGGTCAACGTGGACGGGTTCGTGTTGACCGGTTCCAGTCCCGATTGGGCCACCGCCACGCGTATCGCTGACGACGCTGCAGCCAACGCTCCAGCCGGCGTCATCGTCGACAATCAACTGACCTGGCACCCTGATGCCACCGACGTGGTTCAGTCGGGCATGGTGCTCATCGAGCAGGCTGCGACCTTCGAGCCCGGCAGCTTGACCGTTGAAGCGGCATCGTTCCCAACGCTTGACTTCGCCGCTGAGATCTTGAAATCCAGGCCCGGGATCTTCGCTGTCGTTGTGGGGCACCCCGACAATGTCGGTGATCCGCCGGTCAATGCCGAGGATGCGGTGGTCCGGGCCGAGGCCGTGGTTGAGTACCTGGTCGCGGCGGGAGCGCTCCCGGCCCAGATCGTGGTGGCGGCCGCCGACGAAGACGGCGCACCGGCGGCGAACGACCCTGCCTCCGATCAAGCGACCGATGGTCGGGTCGAGATCCACTTCAGAAACTTCCTGGTCGATCCTGACGGCTCCGGCTGATTGGATTGCTGGGCCATGTCCACCACACGCTCGTACCGTCCCCGGGTCCGGATTCCGGTTGTTCAACTCGTCGGCGTTGTCGCGTCATTGTCGTTGGTTGCCGCGGCCTGTACCAGTGCCGAAGGTGAGAACGGCGCCGAGCCCGAGGGCTCGTCATCGTTGTCGCAGCCCGAGTCGGCGCCCGAATCGCCAATCTCCGAATCAGTCGTCCCGGAGACCGTCGCCAGTTGGGATATTGATGTGGCGCTGGCCGCCGACCCCAATTGTGCCAACCCGGTCGGTGGCGATCCGCTGCGAATCGGCTATGCCGCCGACCTATCGGAGCTGGGCGCCACGGTCGACAATCCGGCCAGCAGCGCAGCGTTGCACATGGCCAACCTGATCAACTGCTCGGGCGGGCTCGAAGGGCGGCGTGTCGAGGTGGTCGTTGAGGACATCTCGGGTGATCCCGTTGCCACCCGCGACGCTCTGAATCGCCTGCTTGAGGCCGATGTGCAGGTCATCCTCGGTCCTTCGTTTCCCAACCCCGGACTTCGGGTGCTCCAGGTGACAAGGGGGAACATCCCGGTGGTCTTCACCGCCTCAACCGAGCCGGCCCTCGGCGATCTCGGCGCCCTGTCGTTTCTCGCCGGCTTCGATGACTCGCAGGGGGCAACGGCGGCCGCCGAGTTTGCCGCAGGCAATGGCTGGTCGCGTGCGGTCACCTTCTCCGCTCCAGGCCCCAACTTTGGTTACAACACGCTGGTGTTCACCGAGGTGTTTCAGGCCAGTGGGGGAGAGGTGTTGGGTGACTTCGAGTACGTGCCAATAGAAACCATCGATTTCGCCGAGGCGGCCGCCACCATCGCCACCGACCCGCCTGACGTGATCTACTCGGCGATGTTCGCCTCCCAGTTGGTCGCTCTACGACAAGAACTGGATGCCCTCGGGATCCAGGTCGAGTACCTGCAGACTGACCTGTTCGAGACGACCGGTGGCTATGCCCTGCCCGGGATCGACGGCATCCATCACCTGGCCCATTCGTCCCCTGCCCCCGGTAGTCGGGTGGTAGCCCTGAACGAGAGTTTGACTTCGGCCACCAGCGTCTCGTTCGACGCCCCGTCAACGGTTGCCCTGGTCGGTGACGCCGTTGCGGTGATTGCCAATGCCTACCTGCGTTCCGGGTCGATGGATCCGTTACTGCTGGGCGGGGCCATTGCATCCGGCGTCGAGGTGGAGGGTGTGACCGGGACCCTGACCTACGACGGGAGTGGCACCCCCGCCAAAACGATCTACATACACAAGGTGGTTGACGGCGCGCCGACACTGGCCGCCACCATCGACCCCTGACCGCTGTTGGCCGTCGACCCACCCGCAACGGCCGAACGGCAGGCTCGGTTCGTTGGTGAAGGTGGCATAACGCCTTGGTGCGTCGATCACCTTGGGTACGCTGACGATTACCCTGACTCCAGGAGGAGCGCCCCAAGCACGCTGAACAGATCGACGGCCCAACCGCACCGCTGTACACGACGGCATCCGAATCGGCGGCGGTCAGCCGCTGGAGCGCGCAAAATCAGAGCTTACCGGTGTTGGCCGGTCGTACGTGGTTTTGTGATGTTTCGCCGGAGGCGAAACTCGGGTTGACCGGCGAAGCCGGTCAAACGTGGAGCTGGGGGGAATCGAACCCCCGTCCGTCGAGGAGTTGCTGCGTTCGCTACGACTATTCCCGTGGTTTCGGCGGTACGGCTGCCGGTCTGCCGGGTCAGGGGGAACCCTTTGGGTTCCTTGGAGTTCTGCCAACGGCAGAACTCCTGGGTGATCCTTTGGGTCTCCGTGGAGTTCAGCTGAACTCGTGGGTGATCCTTGGGTTCCCTACCGCCTGGTCTTTCCCAGGGGTCAGCGGTCTTGGCCTGCTGTCAGCGGTCTCTCCCGCAGTCCATCACTGCTTCTGTTGCCGGGCTGCAGCGATTCGACCCCGCGTGGCCTCACGGCTCGCGATGTTCCTCTTGCTACCTGACTAAATCAGGCGGCGAGAGCGAAGTCAGCCTTTTTGGCGCTTCTAATGAACCCCGTTTAACGAGTCTGAGCAACTCGAGTCGCATCCACAACTTCTCGTCTCGACGTCGAAACCGATCAGCCCCGAGTCAAGGTCATGGTGTTACATGGTCCTCATGTCAAGTAGCACCTCGGGTCCGCTGGGACGTACCGGTTGGAAACGAGGGTGGCCCAGCTTAGTGCCATTATCCGCGGACGAGCGATCAGGTTTCAGCGTGAGCGCTCGGCCAGCTCCCGGCGGGCCTCGCGATCGGCGTCGCGCTTGGCGATCATCTGGCGTTTGTCGACCGTCTTGCGGCCCCGGCCCAAACCCAGTTCCAGCTTGGCCTTGCTGTCCTTGAAGTACAGGGCCATGGGTACCAGCGTGAGATGATCCTGCTCCGTCTTCGACGACAGGCGGTCGAGTTCGTAGCGGTGCATGAGCAGCTTGCGTTTGCGGGTGGCGGTGGCTACGACATGGGTGGATGACCGGGAGTAGGGGGCGATGTGCAGTGACACCAGCCACAGTTCACCGTTCTCGAAGCGTGCGTAGGCATCGCCAATGGTTACGTTCGACTCCCGCAATGACTTGACCTCGCTGCCCCGGAGCTGGATTCCAGCCTCGAAGGTCTCGCTGATGTCATAGTTGCGGTGCGCCTGCTTGTTGGTCGCGATCATCTTGACGCCCATCCAGCCAGGCTAGGACGGTAGGGTCAGCCGCGTGCTGAAGTTTCGTCAACATCACTGGTTGCAGATGCTCGCCGAGGCCTGGGATACCTATCCCCTGGAGGGGTGTGGGCTGTTGATCGGCGAGCCCGGCGGGGACCTGGTCGAACGATTCGAACCCATCGCCAACGAGGCGGCGTCGGCCCGTATCTACCGCCTCGACGGCTCCCAGTACGCCAAGGCTGCGTTGCGGGCCGACCGTGAGGGGCTGGACGTGATCGGTGTCATGCACTCCCATACTCGCACCTCGGCTTTCCCGTCGCCAACGGATGTTGCTGAGGCGTCCAAGCCCCTGATCCCCCCGAGTTGGCACTGGGTGATCGTTTCGCTGGCATGGGGCTACCCCGAGCTCCACAGCTTCCGGTTGACCGAAGACGGAATGGCGGAAGAGCCCGTCGGGTTGGCATACTAGTAATCCTTACTAATCCGATCAGCTATCTAACTTGGTCAACTTTCACCGGTTGGTCGACCATGCCAGCGTTGAATCAGAGGAATGTCATTGTGACCACTGTCAGTGTTCGTCTCCCCACCGTTCTCCGTCCCGCCGCCAACGGCCAGTCGGCCGTCCAGGTCCCCGGCTCCACCGTCGGTGAGGTGGTCAAGGGACTCATCGCCGAGTATCCGGGCCTTGAGGCCAATCTGGTCGATGACGAGGGCAGCATTCGTAAGTTCGTCAACGTCTACATCAACGACGAGGACATCAGGTTTCTCGACAAGCTCGAGACCGAGGTGGCCGGAGGGGACGAGCTGACGATTCTGCCCGCCGTCGCCGGCGGCTGAGGGCGACAGACGTGGTCGTTCTCAGCTCAGTTCTCGATCTGATCGGGAATACGCCGATCGTCGATGTCAGTGGGCTGAGCCCAACTCCCGGTGTGCGGCTCCTGGCCAAGCTGGAGAATTCAAACCCCGCGGGATCGGTCAAGGACCGTATCGCCCTGGCCATGATCACGGCGGCCGAGGAGGCAGGCGATCTGAGGTCAGGTGCGGTGATTCTCGAACCGTCGTCGGGCAACACCGGTATCGCGTTGGCGATGATCTGTCGATTGCGCGGCTATCGGCTCAAGGTCGTGCTCCCCGAGAACGTGACGGTGGAGCGGCGGCAGATGCTTGAGGCTTTTGGTGCCGAGATCATCAGCTCGCCGGGTGCCGAGGGCTCGAACGGTGCTGTCCGTCGGGCCCAGAAGTTGGCCGATGAGAATCTGGACTGGGTTTTCCTTTACCAGTATGCCAACGAGGCCAACCCGCGGGCGCATTATGAGACAACGGGCCCCGAGATCCTCAGCGACGTTCCGGAGATTACCCACTTTGTGGCCGGCCTCGGCACCAGTGGGACTCTGATGGGGGTCGGCTCCTATCTCAAGGAGCACCGGCCAGGGGTCAAGGTGCTGGCCGTCGAGCCGCCGACGGGTGAGCGGGTCGAAGGTTTGAGAAGTCTCGACGACGGCTACGTACCCCCCATCTTTGACAAGTGGGGTGGTACCGATCTCCTGGACGGCAAGAGGATCGTGCGGCCGGCAGAGTCATTGTCGTGGGCTCGTCGGTTGACCAACGAGACGGGTATCTTCGCCGGGCCCAGCAGTGGGGCGGCGCTGGCCGGTGCCGTCAAGGTCGCCGAGCGGCTGGACAGGGGGACGATCGTCTTCATCGTGAGAG
>Ga0316190_10000117_pt1 | contig 47930 bp, 50 predicted proteins | sample Eddworburrow2_MG_FD_204929 | JGI IMG/M metagenome (GOLD analysis project Ga0316190, IMG submission 204929) | Coastal sediment microbial communities from Maine, United States - Eddy worm burrow 2 | ecosystem: Environmental > Aquatic > Marine > Coastal > Sediment | place: USA: Maine | collected...
GTGACGCGGGTGTGGCGACTGACGTGTCTCCTGGCGGCCTTTGGCGGTCTGACGGTGGCCTGCGCCACTGGCGGAACAACCGTCGAGTTCACCGATCGTCCCCCACCCACTCTCGAGGGCGGTGAACTGCTCACCGAGGCGGCTGTGGGGGTGACCACGACGCCTCCGCCGAACACCACGGCCTCCCAACCAAGAACGACGAGCGTGCCCGCCGACGGGGCAGACACGCCGCCGCTCACCGGCACCACCGCGCCCGGCGCCGGGCAGCCGGAAAAGGAGAGCCCTTCCCCGTCGGACTCCGAGATCGCCGACCCGCCCACCACCATCGTCATCCCCGATCCGGCCCGGATCATGCCCTTCGGGGATTCGATCACCGAAAAGCCCGAGTACCGGCTGCCGCTCGCTCAACAACTGCTCGACGAGGGCTGTCTCGTCGACATGCTCGGCTCGATGGTGGATCCCGGTTTCGTCCAAATCGGCCCCTGGCTCGATCCCCATCACGAAGGCCATGCCGGATTGCGAGCCGATCAGCTCGCGGATAACACCGCGGCCTGGGCTCAGGCCGCTCGACCCGATCTGGTGTTGTTGTACGCCGGGATCAATGACCTCTATGCCGGCCAGGACGTGGCGAGCACCCTCGAAGATCTCCAGCGGATCATCGACAATCTTCGGAGCGTCAATCAGAACGTGACGGTGCTGATCGCCCAGATCCTGCCCGGCGTGGGCGTCGAAGCCGAAGTCGCCGCCCTCAACCAGGGAATCGCCACCATGCGTCAGCGCCTCGACGTCGCGGAAGCCCGAGTCTTTCTCGTCGACCTGGCCAGCGGTATCGACCCCGCCACCGAGACCTGGGACGGGGTCCACCCAAACCGGGCCGGCGGCCAGAAGATGGCCACCCGCTGGTACCGCGTGCTCCGACCGCTCATCGAGCCCCAGTGCAGCTTCTGAGCAACCGAGCCGACAGGGCGCCTTTCGGGCTGGCCTACAAGCCGCGATACCAGTCTGCGAGCGCCGTGCCGATCTCGTCCGGGCTGTCCTCCTGCAGAAAATGGTTGCCGGCGACCGTGACTTCGGTGGTGTTCGGCCAGGCCCGACAAGTCTCGAGCGTGGCGCCCTGGAGCAGGGCCCCCGGCTCGGCGTTGATCAGCAGCTTGGGCACCTCGGCGGTCGCCAACCACTCGCTGTAGGACCCCACGATCTCGGTCACATCGGCCGGTTCCCCGTCGATCGGTATCTCACGGGGCCAGGTCAGGGTGGCACGACGCCCCTCACCAGGCTCGGCGAACGGCCGGCGGTAGACCTCCATCTCCTCGGGCGTGAGCTGGCGGGTAACCGAGCCCGGCAGCACCTTTTCGACGAAGATGTTCTTTTCCAGCACCATGTCCTCGCCGGCCGGCGACCGGAAGCCCTTGAACACTGCGGCCGCCGCAGCAGGGAATTCATCCCAGCGGAGGGGCCTGACGATCGCTTCCATGTAGCAGATGCCCTTCACCGCATCGCGATGGCGGTTGGCCCAGTCGAATCCGAGCGCTGACCCCCAATCGTGGATGACGAGGGTGACATTGTCGGCCACGCCGAGCTCGGCCAGCAGCCCGTCCAGATACTCCCGATGCTCCACAAAGCGGTAGCGACCGGGGCCGGAGTCTTCGAGCTTGTCCGAGTCGCCCTGGCCGATGAGGTCGGGGGCGATGATGCGCCCCAGATCGGACACATGGGGGATGACGTTGCGCCAGAGATAGGACGAGGTCGGGTTGCCGTGGAGGAACACGATCGGATCGCCCGCACCCTCGTCGACATAGGCCATTTGCCGCCCGTTCACTTCGGCGAACTTCTTCGTGTACGGAAAAGCGGCGGAGATCGGCATCGGTTCACACCTCGGATAGTCAGCCAGGAGACGGCATGGGCGAACCAGGCTTCTGGTCGGGCTTCTCAGAACCGGTCCGGGCGCTCGGCCAGTGCGAGGGCTCGCTTGTGCAGTCCAGGCGATTCTAGGTACCGGGAGAGCTCCTCAAAGCCATCGGTCGGTCCCGTGTAGCGCCAGTCGTCCACCCGTCCCACCTCGGGGCCGTCGATGTGGAGCGTGGCCAGCTCCTTGAACAGCAAGGCGTCTTCGAGATCCGATTCGAGGGTGGCGACGAGCTTTCCTGCGCCCCGCACCGTGATATCCCATTGGCCGACCGCTCGCGGGATGGCTTCGATCGTGCCGTAGCGAGCCAGGACGGCGGCCGTCGACTTGGCGCCCCAGCCGCGCAACCCGGGGAACCCGTCGGCACTGTCACCGACCAGACCGAGATAATCGGGGATCGATGACGGAGAAACCCCGAACTTGTCAACGACCCCGGCCTCGTCGACGATCTGGCGTTTGCGCCGATCGAACTGCACGACGCGGGTACCGCGCACCGATTGAGCCAGATCCTTGTCGGGCGTGCAGATCAGGACCTGCTCCACCCGCTGGTCCGCATCGGCCAGCGCGGCGGCTGCGGCCATTGCATCGTCGGCCTCGAACTCGACCATGGGCCAGACGGTGAACCCCGCCGAGGTGAGGCCCTGTTCCAGCAGGGGAAATTGGCTGAGCAAGACCGGGTCGATGCCTTCACCGCTCTTGTACCCTCCGTACAGCTCGTTTCGGAACGACTCGATCACATGGTCGGTCGCCACTCCCACATGGGTGGCACCATCCTCGAGCAGCGTCAGCATCGATCCGATCACCGCTCGGACCGCTCCGACCTCCTGCCCGTCGTCCGCCTGGCGGGGCGGCACTGCGAAATGATGACGAAACAACTCGTAGGTGCCGTCGACAAGATGTACCTTCACCCGCTCATCATCTCATCCTCGCTTGTTCGTCGCCGACGGGCTCATGTTCTCGGACCGGGCTGGGCTCGTCGAGTCGCGCCTGGACCTCCTCCGCCTGGTCCGTGCCCTTCACGGACTCGACCGGCTCGGCGCCGAGAATCCCCCCGATGTCGATCACGGTGGGTCGGCTCACCATGTCGGGCATACCGATCGCGTTCGGGAACGCGATGAGCCCGGCTTTGACGATACGGCGGGCCAGGTCGGTGAGCAGGACCCGCAGCTCATCCACGCTTTCGACCCCGAGCCGTTCGTAGGGGCCCCTGGCGAGCTCATCGGTCTTGTGCTCGACACGGCGGCGCAGCTCGCGGCCCGCGCCGGTCAGATCCTCACGCTCATCGAGCAGGCCCCGTTCAACCAGATCAGCGACCGCGTGCGCCCACTCCGGCTCGGACCAGCCGCGTTCGGTGCGAGCCAGCTCTGCGGTCGTGGCGCCCGCGGCGACGGCGAGCACCACAGCCGAGCACCCGTCGAGCCCCTCGTTGAGCAATGCGGCCACATGGCCGTCGCCGCGGTGCTCGCGCAACAGGGTGGCGCCGTGCCAGAGCGCCAGGTGGGGCACGGTCGGCCAGTCGAGCGCCATATGGGCGGCGAACACCGGACGCCCCAGCGGTTCCTCCATGCTGATGGCGTCGTTGATCAGCTCGGCGGACCGGTCGATCCGTTCGGAACGCAGTTCGTCCTCGAACACGGCCCAGAACAGCTCATCGACCGCATGGAGGCGGGCATTCAATACCGACTGGGGTGGGGCGAGGTCCCAGGCCTGAGGGAGCGATCGACGCACATGGTCGGGCGCGAACACATAGAAGCTCGACGCGACGAGCTCTGCGGGTGCGGCACCGAACGGGGCGGCGCGGCCGGCGAAATACGCCATCTCCTCGCTGGCCAGCTCCAGGGAAGAGAACGCTGCGGTGCGGGCGATCGCGGCGCGTACGACACCGTGAATGGGTTCGACCACCCACCACATCCGGCGTGGCACCGATTCCGTCATTGAAAATCCAACAGGGTCACCCTACTCGTCGTCATCTACGGGGCTAATCGACGTGGAGCCCGCCGTCAATACTGGTGACGCGAGGTCCCAGGGGCAGAGTTCCGCCGAGTCGGAGCCCCCTGACCGGGTGGGATTCGGCTTCCCAGCCTGAGGCGCCACGACCACCCAAGCGGCCCCGGCGGTCCTATTCGGGGGGCTCGGTGGCGACGATGCCCGCCGCGACAAGGTCGAGGTACTCCGAGTCCGATAGGCCAGCCAGGTCACACAGGACGGCGGCGTTGTGTTCGCCGAGCAGAGCGGCGTAGCGAAGCGGCGAGCGGGCCGTCCGGCCCGGATAATGAATCGGCATCGGGGTCGACGTGATCGCTCCCACCTCCGGCTGGTCGATGTCGACGAGCGCCCCCCGATCGAGCAGTTGGGCGTCGGCCAACACTCCCGGGGCATCGAGGACGGGGCCGGCGGCGATCCCGAGCTGCTGCAACCGTTCGGCCACCTCGAGCTGGTCCAACGGCGCGCTCCAGTCGGCGATCGCCGCATCGATGTCGTCGTGGATTCTCCGTCTCTCGTCCTGATTCAACGACGCCCACTCCTGAGGCAACGACGCGGTCGCGCACAGCTGTTGCCAAGCCGCGTCGTCGAGAACCGCGATCGCCACCCATCGGTCATCTCCGACGCACGGGTAGATCCCCTGGGGGGCGAAATCGGGATGGCGATTGCCGAGAACGGGCGGATTCCTGCCCTTCAGTTGCGCTTCGACCAGCGAATCGCCGATCGATGCCACCGTCGCCTCGAACTGAGCGCCCTCTATCGTCGCGCCGCCCACCTCGGGTCGTCGCCAGAGCCCTATCAGCATCGCCGAGGCCGCGTGGAGGCCGGCGAGCGGGTCGGGCCAGGCCACCCCGTTTTTCCACGGCGTCGCGTCCGCGTAGCCGATCAGGTGGGAGAGCCCAGCGTGGGAATCCACGGTCGTCCCGTACGCCACCCAGTCCTTGGCTGGACCGGATCGGCCGTAACCGGGCATGGTCATGTAGATCAGACCGGCATTGAGCTGATGCAGGCGTTTCTCGTCGAGTCCGAGCTGGGGCATGACCCGGGGGCTGTAGTTCTCGATCACGACGTCGACGTCGGCCACAAGCCGTTCGAAAGCGGAAACACCAGCAGCCCGGCTGAGGTCGAGCGCGCCCCAACACGTCACGACCGAGCAGATACCTCATGAAGGTGAGCTGATGCAGGGCGGTGAGGACCTCATGGGTCGCCACCTCGACATCGTGATGATGGCCGTGACGCTCCCGGTCGAACAAGGCACCCATGGCCCCGATGAACCCGTACAGACCCGACACCACCGCCGGGTGGCTGATCGGGTGCGACAAGGGCTCACGGTCGGGATCACCGGTGAGGTGCAGGTGGCCGGAATGGGCGTAGCCGGTCAGCTCGGTGGCCTGCCAGGACGCGCACGGTCCGGACGAACCGTAGGGGGAGATGCGAAGCCGAACCGTACCCTCGGAACCGGCATACCCCTCAGGCCGAAGCGGCCGATTGGCAGAGCTCTCGACGATGAGATCTGCCTTGTCGAGCAACGCGGGCGCCGCGGACTCGACATGGCTCTTGCCCTGATGGAAATAGAGGCGTTGCGCTTCGCTGAGCTCATCATCCCCGGCCCGGACCACCCGGGCCCCGTTGTCGACGAACAGCTTGGCGCAGTACGCGCCGGCTGCCCCTCCACCGATCTCCACGACACACAAGTCCGAGAACGCCTTCACCCGATGCCCCTTGTCACTGGCATTCTTCAGCACCCTGAGAACTGGGCGACAGCCGTTTCCACCCTGGTACCGGCGAAGAGCTCGGGGTTGGCCGCGGTCCAGAACCGGGCGGGGTTCGCGAAGGTGAACTCCCGGAAATCGGCCCGGCTCATCACCTCGTCGGTGACCAGACCCCACGCGTGGGGCAGCACCCGATCCATATGGATCACGTCGAAGTGGCCGATATCGGAGCTGAAGAGGGCGTTGAGTCGGGCGCCGAAGGGGTTGGCCTTCGTGTTGAACGCCGTCGCGTTCATCCGGTCGTCAGCTTCGCACCCGAAATAGAAGTTGGGGACGAACAGCTCGGCGATTTCCTCCTCGGCTTCGATCCCACAGGCGCCATAGTCGTCGAGCTCGGTCTGGCCGGCGACGCTCGTCGACGCAGACGGGTTGAGGGCTGCGAAGAGCATGTTGTCGCCGTCGGCCATCATGTCGGCCATACCTGCTGGCCCGTAGGAGCCCGCCAGCTCGACCATCAGCTCGCGGTCGAGGTTGGCGGGGTCGTTCCAATCGAGCGCGGCGCGATTTCGCTTCTCCCAGTGCTCGATAAGGTCAGCGTAGAGCTGGGCGGCCCAGGCGGTTCCGCCTTCCAGAAATGCCATGCGGAGCTCCGGGAACCGTCGGGTCACGCCCCCCATGAACATCGCCTTACATATCGCCTCGGCCGTCGATGCGAAGTGGCCGATGTGGTTGTAGGTGAAGTTGGTGGGTGAGCGTCGTAGCGCGTAACCCCGCCCACCGGCGTGGAAGGTGGGTGACATGCACAGCTCGATGCACGCCTGCCAAACGGGGTCGTAGTCATAGGCGCTGTCGATGTCGAACACGTCGTACCAGACGCTGCCGAGTCGGTTGGCGGCCTGGTCCCCGTCGAGTGCGGCCGATACGTCGCGGGCGATCATGCCGTTGAGTAGACACGCCTTCAGACCCAGAACGTTGCGAGCGTACGTGAGCTCAGCGATGGCTTCATCCGGGGTGTGCATCGGGATCACCGCCACCGGGGTCAGCCTGTCGGCATGATCGGCGAAGTACTCAGCGCTGAAGGTGTTGAAGGCTCGGGTGGCCGCCCGGTGGATCTCGGGATCGGCGTGGCGGGCGGTCGAGGTGCCGCCGGTTGGGTACATGACACAGAAGTCCAAGCCGAGCTCGTCCATCCGTTCGGCCAGCAGGTTGGGCAGCATCGCGGTCGCCCGGTCGCGGGTGTTGCGCATGGGCAGCATCCAGAATCCGGGATGGCCGACCCTCTCGTGAGCGCGCTGATCCGGACCCATCTCCTGGATGGGCACGATCTCCCCGACCCCGGTGAAGCCGGCCGCCGCCTTCTCGCCGCCGATCTCCCGGATCCGTTGTTGTACCAACGGCCCGAACTCGAGCCAATGGGCGTCCGAGTCGATGATCGGATGGTCCAGCTTGCATCGGGCGGGACCGGGCATTCGCCTCGACCTCACCGACGGGCGGATCTTCGTCGTCACCGTCGACGACCCTGAGACCCCAGTTGCGTTGCTGAACGCGGAGGTCGCTCGCCGCGGGAACGCCATATGACTGGGTGCTGAACCCGGCGAGCGGACGGGTTTCCATTGTCGGGACAAACCCGCCGCCGGGTAGGGTCCGGCCTATGCAACATGGGCCGAGCAAGGGGAACCCCCATGGCGAATGACCGGACGCTCCGCGGCAAGGTCGCCGTGGTCGGGGTTGGTGAAACGACTTACTACAAGCGGGGTCAAGCCGAGGATCAGGAGTTTGTCCTCGTCCTCAAAGCGATCCTCGCCGCGTGCGAGGACGCCGGGATCTCACCGAAACAGCTGGACGGTTTCGCGTCGTTCAGCAACGACCGCAACGAGCCGCCGCGCCTCGCGGCCGCGCTCGACACCGCCGAGCTGAGATTCTCGAACATGCAGTGGGGAGGCGGCGGCGGAGGAGGATCGGGTGCGGTCGCCAACGCGTCGGCCGCCATCGCCAGCGGCATCGCCGACTATGTCGTTGTGTACCGCGGCCTGGCCCAGGGCCAGTTCGGTCGCTTCGGCCAAGGCCCTCGTCGGCCCGCCGTGCGCGGCGAACCGGCGCACACCATCCCCTATGGCGTCATGTCGCCCGCTCAGATCTACGCCATGCGGGCGACCCGGTTGTTCCACGACCATCCCGGTGTCAGCGAGGCGTCCCAGAAAGCGGTGGCGCTGGCCTCCTACCACCACGCCCAGTCCAATCCCCGAGCGGTGATGCACGGGCGACCCTTGAGCGGCGAGGACTACGACGAGTCCCGTTGGATCGTCGAGCCATGGCGTCTGTTCGACTGCTGCCAGGAAAACGACGGAGCCGCAGCCATGGTCCTCGCCCCCGGGGACCAGGCCAAGGACTTCCCTCATCCCCCCGCCTATGTGCTGGCCGCCATGTCCGGCTCTCCCCGCCGGTCACAGGCCAAGGTGCACAACCAACCGGACTATGTCACGTCCAGCTTCAAGGAGCTCGCCCCTCGCTTGTTCGACATGGCGCAGGTCACACCGGACGACGTGGATGTGATCCAGTCCTATGAGAACTTCACGGGCGGCGTGGTCATGGCCCTGATCGAGCACGGCTTCGCCACCTATGACAACGCGGACGAGATCCTGACCTACGAAAACCTCATCGCACCCGACGGCAAGCTGCCCCTCAACACCAGCGGCGGAAACCTGGCCGAGTGCTACATGCACGGGCTCGAGCTCCAGCTCGAGGCGGTCCGCCAGATCCAGGGCCGATCCACGGCCCAGGTCGCGGACGCCAACGTGTCCTTCGTGAACTCGGGTCCGATGGTGACCCCGGTCAGCAGCGCCATATTCGGATCGGAGAACACCCTGTGAGCGACACGCTTCCCGTACTGCCCGCCGGAATGCCGGGTGCGGCACCGGACCGATCCGGACTCGACATCCCCTTCTGGGAAGGCACCCGCAGCCACGAGCTGTGGATCCAACGCTGCAACGACTGTGGTGGCTGGCAATGGGGACCCGAGTGGATCTGCCATCGATGCCACGGCTTTGAGATGGACTGGGAGCAGGTTGAATCGACCGGTCGCATCTACAGCTGGATGCGGGTTTGGCACCCGGTTCATCCCGCCATGTCCGACGGGGTGCCGTTCAACGTCGTGCTGGTGGAGCTCCCCCAGGCCGGTGGCGTGCGCATGATCGGCAACCTGGTCGGCGAGGGAACCCAAACCGTCGAGATCGGCGCGAAGGTCGAAGCCGTGTTCGAGGACCACGACGATGCCGAGGAGCCCTATACCCTCGTCCAGTGGAAACCCACCGAACCGAAGGATTGAGCTGGGCTGGGGGGCTAGCGTCGTGTTCTCAGGATGGCGTCGTTGACCTCACCCCGGACCGCCACGGCGATCTGGTCGACACGGTCCTCCCCTATCCGGTGAGCCCACAGGGTCTCGGCATCATCGAAGGCTCGCCACACCATCAGGCTGCCGTCGGGTGACCAGGGTTCGGAGATGTCATACCAGTCGGGCTGAGTCTCGGTGGGAACGATCGTGATCTCGTCGTTGGCGCTGAAGTCGATGAGGATCAAGGCCGGCAGGTCGTCGGTGTCGAATCCGCTGAGTGCGAGCCAGCGCTCGTCAGGCGATATCGCACCGAGCAGCAGGTCGGTGCCTTCAGGAACATCGAGGAACCGATCCGTTCCTGACCTGAGGTCGGTCACCATCGTTGCGCAGGGATCAGCCTGGCCATCTCCACAGTCCGTCCAGACGAGCGTGTCCCCTCGCGCCGTGAGCAGCTGACCTGAAGCCAACTCGGTGACCCGACCCTCGGCGGTGGACACCCCCACAACGCCGGCCTCGCCGTCGCCGATCAGCCAGTCTCGGGTCGAGCGGCGCGGCACCAACCCCTCGGGGAGAGGATACGGGCCGCGGGTGACTCCGCCGTCGGCTTCGACCTCGGTGATGACACCCTCGTCCACCAGCCACAGCCGACCTGGGATGTCAGAGCCCAACAAGGTCTGCGCGCCCCCGAGGACGATGGCCTCACCCTCAACTATTCCGGCGACCCGAGCCTGTCCGGCCTCCACCACGACCAGCATCGAACCGAGGTCGGTGACCGAACGCAGGTCGGGGGACGTTTCGGCCAGCCACTCCTCACCGGTCTGGAGATCGATCGTGCGCAGGCCACGCCCGTCCGCCACGAGCAGCTCGAGGGGCGCGTCGAGCAGGACCCCTTCAGGGTCGGGCAGGTCGCGTTGCAGCCCCGGCGCCACCGTCGTCGGGACCGGTGTCGTGGTCGTCGTCACCGGGGGCGCAGCCAACCCGCGACCTGAGCCTCTCCCCTTGGGGAGAACCGCGAGAAAGATCACCAACCCGGCGATGACGATGATGACGACCATTGGCCCCAAGGCCCTACGCAAACGCACCCCTGTCAATCGGCAGCAACCATGGTGCGCTGATCGCCCACGCGGCTATTTCAGGAACTTCATCGTGCCACCGACGGATATGCCCTCGGAGTTGAGTTTCTCGTTGCGCCCTTCGAGCAGGACCGGCGCCTCGTCGATGAGCCCTTGCACGGTCCACCGCTCGTCGGAGCGCACCGTCTTCTCCAGCGTATACCCGGTGTACAGACCGACATGGTGCCCACCGACATGCCAGATGCCGCCGGTGAACGGGCAGTCCTCGGTACCGAGGTAGGCGACGAGCGGGGAGATGTTCGCAGGGTCCCACAGGTCGAAGTCAGCACCATCTTCGGGGGCCGCGATCGCGTCCGCCATCCCGGGGGTCTGGAGGGTCATCCGGGTACGAGCCAACGGGGCGATGGCGTTGGCGCGCACGCCGTAGCGGGCCAGCTCCATGGCCATCACGGAAGTTGCGGCCGCGATACCGGCCTTGGCCGCGGTGTAGTTGGTCTGCCCAGAGTTGCCGAGCATGGCCCCCGACGCGGTGTTGATGATTGAGCCCTTGACCTCTTTGCCGGCCTTGGTCTGCTCACGCCAGTAGGCGGCGGCCCACCGGCTCGGCACGAAGTGGCCTTTCAGGTGGACATCGATGACCGCATCCCACTCGCCCTCGGTCATGTTGACGAGCACGCGGTCGCGGAGGATGCCGGCGTTGTTCACGAGCACGTGCAGATCACCGAACGCCTCGATCGCAGTGTTGACCAGCCGCTGGCCACCCTCCCAATCGGTCACACTGTCGGTGTTGGCGACGGCCTCACCGCCCATCCCCTTGATCTCGTCCACGACCTGCTGGGCCGGGCCGGCGTCCGCCCCGGTGCCATCGACGTCGCCGCCGAGGTCGTTGATGACGAGCTTGGCGCCTTCGGAGGCGTACAACAACGCGTGTTCACGTCCGATGCCGCGACCGGCGCCGGTCACGATCACCACGCGGCCGTCAAGTGTTCCCATGAGTTTCTCCTCTGGTCGGTGCGGTGGCATCGCGAGCAGGTATGGCCCGCGCCCTCAGCGGCAGCGACAATAGAAGTCCAGCTGGTCCCTGTCGAAGCAAGGCCGGGCTGGGACTGGGGTCGTTCAAGTCGGGCTCCCGCTGTGCCGTTCAAACTGTGGTGTCGATGCGCGCCCGCGATCAGCACACCCTGGGCGGACCCTGTGTATCTCTCTTTGCGAACCAAACCTGATCCGGTTCCGGATGCGGCCCGCGCCTCGACGCGAACCTCAGGGCCTCGGGTGGGCGCCAACGTCGTCGGTCTCGGACTGACGAGCATGTTCACCGACATCAGCACCGAGATGGTGACCGCCATCCTGCCCACCTATCTGGCGCTGGAGTTGGGCCTCGGTCTCGGTCGAGTTGGGTTGATCGACGGGCTCCAGAACGCCGTATCGGCCCTGCTTCGATTGGCGGGGGGCACCTTCTCTGACCGCCGCGGTCGCTACAAGCTCACCGCGGCCGGCGGGTACGGCATCTCGACCATCGCAAAGCTCGGTCTGGTCCTCTGGGGCACCGCGGTCGCTCCATTCGGCGCATCCCTGCTGCTCGACCGGGTCGGGAAAGGGCTGCGCACCGTCCCCCGGGATGCTCTCATCTCACTCAGCGCGCACCCCCGCTCCCTGGCGCTGGCCTTCGCCGTACATCGTGCCATGGACACCCTGGGGGCCTTGATCGGTCCCCTGCTCGCATTCGCCATTCTCGCCGCCGCTCCCACCGCCTATGACGCCATCTTCGTCGCGAGCCTGGCGGCGGGAGTGGTGGGGCTGGCCTCGATCACCCTGCTCGTTCGCGAGCCGGGCAGGGGCCGGGAAGGGCCGGAACCAGCCGACCCCACGAACGAGGCACGGGCCCTCTCAGCCAAGCTCGCCGAAGCGCTGGGCTCGCGCCGTCTGCGCCGATTGTTGCTGGTCGGGCCGCTGCTCGCCATCTTTTCGGTCGGGGATGCGCTGATCTATCTGATCATCCAACGCGAGGCGAACATCGACGCCAGGTACATCCCGTTGCTCTTTGCCGGAACCGCCGTCAGCTATCTGTTGTTGGCCCTGCCCGCAGGGCGGTTGGCCGACAGTTACGGCCGGATGCGAGTCTATCTGGCCGGGCACGTGCTGCTGGTCGCGCTGTACGTTCTGTTGGCGGGCATCGGCGGGCTCGGAGGCTGGGCGGTGTTCGCCGCTCTCGGCCTGTTGGGGGCCCACTACGCCATGACCGATGGCGTGCTGATGGCCGCAGCATCCACGGTGATACCCCCGATGTGGAGGGGCACGGGGCTCGCCGTGCTGACCACAGCCCTCTTGGGTGCCCGACTCGTCGCCTCCACCAGCTTCGGCACCGCTGTCGAACGATTTGGGTCGACCCCACCCTTGTTGATTCTCGCGGCGGGTCTCGTCGGTGCCGTGGCCATATCGCCGAGCGTTCTCGGTGGACTCGAACCGCATTCACCCGCCGCCTCAGGAGCGATGCCCCGATGACCACTGCACAAGCGCCCAGCCGGACCGGTGCCCGGATCGCAGCACTCGGCGTGATCGTGGTGATGAGCACCGCGATCGCCGGGCTCTACGTATCCAGGGCCGCGGACCGGGTACGGACCTCCGACCTCGACCAGCGCACCGCCGCGGCCCTCTCCCATGTCGATCTCCCCCGGGACCAAACCCTGGACACGGCGGCGACCCGGCCCGTGCCGGTCGCAGAGCCGAGCGTCGCCTCGGTCATGGCCGAACAGCCTCCTTCCGATCCGATACTGGGCGACGACTTCCATTTTGTGCAGCGCCGAACCGGCGACCGGTACGGCCGGCTGGGCTGGGTGGACCCCAAGGTCACGACCGATCGGTGGATCGTCGATCGCGAATGCGCACGGGTCGACCGGAGAAATGGGTCGACCGCCTGTCTCGAACGGACGCAAGGTCTGTTCGGGCTGTACACCTTGTCCGTTGTCGGGCCGGACGGCGCCAGCCGAGCGGATATCGGGATCAACGGCACACCGTCGAGAGTTCGGCTCAGCCCCTCGGGAGGGGTGGTGGCCTGGACCTCTCTCACCAGCGGCCACTCTTACGCCGAACCCAACACGTTGTCCACTGAGACGAACATTCACGACATGCGCATCGACGAGACCATCTCGCTCGAAGAGCTCTCGGTCACCGCGGGGCTGAAGACGTTCAACGCCGAGGACCGGAACTTCTGGGGCGTCACCTTCATCGACGATGACCGCTTCTACGCCACGATGTTCAGCGGCGGGGTGTCGTCGATCATCAAGGGTTCGGTGGCGGGACGCACCGCGGAGGTCATCACCGGGAACGGCGAGTGCCCGGCGGTGTCACCCGATGCCCAGAGGCTGGTGTTCAAACAGCGCTCGACCACCGACGAGGGCGAACCGCATTACCAGCTCGTCGTCCACGACCTGACCAGCGGCGAGCGCCGAGCGCTCGGCGAAACCCGTTCGGTCGATGATCAGGTGGCCTGGCTCGACGATCACACGGTGCTCTATGAACTACCGGGCCGCGGCTCGCTGGCCGAACCGGGCACCGATATCTGGGCGATCGATGTCGATGACCCCCAGATCAGCCCCCGGCTCGTGCTCGAAGGGGCCGGCTCCCCGGCCCCGAACCGCCACTCAGGCCACGGCCGCGCTCAGGACAGATGAGCGACCCGGCCACGCTGGTTCCCTATCCGCTCGGCCTCTTACTCCTCGACCAGCTCGATGAGGGTTCCGAAGCTGCCTTTGGGATGAACGAACGCCACGGTCGTATTGCGTGATCCGGGCCGGGGTTGTTCGTCGATCGTCCTGCCGCCGGCGTTGCGGATCGACGCCAGGGCCTCGGCGCAGTCGTCGACCCGGTATCCGACATGGTGAAGTCCCTCGCCGTTCTTGGCCAGGTACTTGGCGACCGGCGAGTCCTCGCGGGTCGGGGTCAGGAGCTGGACGTAGGACTCGGCCACTTTCAACAACGCCTCTTCGACACCGTCACGCTCCACCGTCTCTCGATGATCGACGGTCGCGCCGAACGCGTCGCGGTAGTACTCGATCGCCGCCTCGAGGTCGTTGACAGCAATCGCAACATGATCGATCTCGGTCAAAAGCATGGGGTTCATCATCTCAGCCCGTGCCGCCACTGGCGAGTCCTCACGTTGGGCACACCGTTCACCATCAGCCGTCGGAGACCTGGCGGAACTGGGTGATCTTGTCCTCGCCGATCCGTTCACGCTTGGCGGGGTCCGTGATCCCCAAACCGGGCTCGGAGGCCAGACACAGGACACCGAGCTTGCCCTCATGCTGGTTGCCATGGACCTGGTGCGCGGCCTCACCGACATTCTCGAGCTCAAAGGTCTGAGAAAGGATGGGATGAATCGCGCCACTATCGATCAGCCGGTTCATCTCCCACGCTTCCTGATAGTTCGCGAAATGGCTGGAGAGGATGCGCTTGAGCTTCATCCACAGGTGCCGGTTGTCGTACTCGACCATGTAGCCCGAGGTGGCCGCACACGTGACGACGGTCCCTCCCCGCTTGCACGTGAAGACCGAGGCCCCCATCGTCGAACGGCCGGGGTGCTCGAAGACGATGTCCGGATCGAACCCGGCGAGGTCGCGGACCCGTCGCCCGAACCGTCGCCATTCGGACTCGTCCTGGGTGTGTTCATCAGACCAGAACTTGTAGCCCTCGGCCCGGCGGTCGATGACCGCTTCGACCCCCATCTTGTTCAACAGCTCGGCCTTGGCCGGGGAACTGACCACCCCGACCGGCACGCCGCCCCCATTCAGCACCAGCTGGACGGCGTAGCCGCCGAGACCTCCGGTGGCGCCCCAGATCAGCACGACATCGCCCTGTTTCATCTGGGCTGCGTTGCGACTCACCAGCATGCGATACGCGGTGGAGCCACATAGCGCGTTGACCGCTGACTCCTCCCACGTGAGGTGACTCGGCTTGGGCATCAGCTGGTTCGCCTTGACCACCGAAAGATCGGCCAAACCCCCGAAGTTGGTCTCGAAGCCCCAGATCCGCTGGTTGGCGGCGAGCATCGAGTCGTCGTGGGCTCCGGGGTCCTGGTCATCGACATAGTTGCAGTGCACGGCCACCCGGTCACCCGGTTTCCAGTTGCGCACCGCAGATCCGACCGACAGAACCACGCCCGACGCGTCCGATCCGATCACATGGTGGTCGAGGTCGTGGCGCGCCCCCCAAGCGCTTTCGCGTCCGAGTCGAGAGAGGAACCCAAAGGTGGGCAGCGGCTCGAAGATCGAGGTCCAGACGGTGTTGAAGTTCACCGAGCTGGCCATGACTGCCAGGTAGACCTCGTCGGGGGCGAGCTCAGGGGTCGGAACCTCGCCGACCTGTATCGCCTTGCGAGGGTCCTTGTCATGAGACTCGAGCCCCTCGAACATCTCGACGTCCTCGCGACGTACGTGAGCGGCCCGATATGAGCTAGGTATGCCAAGGGCTTCGAGCTCTGGGCCCGTCGCATCGTTTTCAATGGCTTCGCCGATCTCACGCATGACTGGACGGTACCGAGAGCGGGACCGAGCTCCCAAAGCGCGGTGGGGATGTTTCATTTCGACATCGACAATATTCCTCGTCTACGCCCTTGGATGACGGTGCTGGTCGCCGCTCGGCCACCAGTCACCACCATCGGCCCAGGTCAGAGAGCTACTGTGCGTGACCAACAAGAAATCTATCGTCATGGGGTTGTCATGATCTGCCCGTTGTCGTAATGTAACTGCAACGAAGCAACGGCACCTCAGCACAGACCGCAGCCCGGTCACCGCAGTCGGTGCCAGCAACACTCACCAGTATTCGTTAAATCGAAACACTTCTCCGTTTCGTCAACCCATCAAGATCGCTACAAACTTGGTGGCCACGAAACACCTGCACGTGAATGTCGGATCGGGGGGCACTGCAACCGCCCGCCAGTGACCTCCGACCGGCATTCCCGTATCTGCCTCGGCGTGTTGGTCCAACCGCCCGCGTCCAACACGCCGAGGTTGATTCTGCTCATCGGGCCAGAGCTCGACGAGTCGGATCTACTTCGGCGTGTTGGTCAACCCGCCCGCGTCCAACACGCCGAAGTACCTCTAGGGACCTCGTAGCCGGATTACCGCTCGGTCCCCAGTCCTCGCTCTGGTGTGTTGGTCCAACCGCCCGCGTCCAACACACCAGGGCAGGTTCACTACTACTTCCGGGGGCTCGCGCCCCCGACGGCCGCAGGGCGGCCTCCCCCATCTCCGGCCGGCTCGCTCCATCAGCAACTTGTGACCGTCACGGGTTGCCATGGGCTCGCGCCCCCGACGGCCGCAGGGCGGCCTCCCCCATCTCCGGCCGGCTCGCTCCATCAGCAACTTGTGACCGTCACGGGTTGCCATGGGCTCGCGCGCCCGACGGCCGCAGGGCGGCCTCCCCCATCTCCAGCAGGCGGCCTACTCGCCGACGCGGCGCCGGCCCTCCAGAGCTCGACCCAAGGTCAGCTCGTCGGCGTACTCGAGGTCGCCACCGACCGGTAGGCCGCTCGCGATACGGGTGACCTTGACGCCGAGAGGGCTGAGCAGTCGGACCAGATACATCGCCGTCGCCTCACCCTCGATATTCGGGTTCGTGCACAAGATGATCTCGTCGATCTCGGACGCGCCCACCCGGGTCAACAACTCCTTGACCTTCAGCTGGTCGGGTCCGACGCCTTCGAGGGGATTGATGGCCCCTTGGAGCACGTGATAGCGCCCCCGGAACTCTCCGGTCCGCTCGAGCGCCACAATGTCCTTGGGCTCTTCCACCACCGCCAGCACCTGCGGGTCGCGGCGGCTGTCCGCACAGATCCCGCATTCGGGACCTTCGGCGATGTTGAAACAGGTGTCACAGAACGCCACCCGATCCTTCATCTCCACCACCGCCGCCGCCAACCGCAACGCATCTTCGCGGGGGAGCTTCAGCAGATGGAACGCGATGCGCTGAGCCGACTTCGGACCGATACCGGGCATCCGCCCGAGCTCGTCGATGAGGTCCTGTACCGGGCCCGCGAAGATCGACACGGTCAATCGGACCGTTCGTTCGTTTCGTCTTCACTCGACTCTGTGGGGGCACCACCAGCGAGCAGGCCGCCCAGCCCTCCGAGATCCAGCCCCCCAAGCAGGTCGCCGAGGCCCCCCATCCCGCCTCCGATGGCGTCTTCTTGCCTATCGGCCACCTGGCCCGTGGCGTCGTTCAGGGCCGCAAGAATCAGATCCTGAAGCATGTCGACATCGGTCGGGTCGACGGCGCTCGGGTCGATGGTCACGGACTGGAACTCCATGCCGCCCGTGACCGTGATGCGCACGACCCCACCCCCGGATTGCCCGGTGATCAGCGCCTCCGCGGCCTCCTGTTGGGCGTCCTGGAGCTGTTGTTGCATGTTCTGGGCCTGGGCAAACAAGCCGCCGAGGTCAAAACCGCTCGGTCCTTGATCAGCCATCGTTGTCTCCTGTCATGTGTTCAGCGGCCATCATCTTCGACGATCAGCTCAGCTCCGGGGAAGGCTTCGGTCAGCCGGTCGACGGTCGTGGCCGCCACATCAGCGTCATCGAGCGTTTGCACATCGCCGATCTCGGCCAGCTCCTCGGCGGTGGGCAGACCGGGCTTGGCCCGCTGACCGGTGGCCGACGCTGCCACGGAAGCACCGGGCGGTGGCTCCGAGGCGGCCACGACGAGCTCCAGGGGTATCGGTCGACCGAAGTGGGCGGCCATGGCTTGCTCCACCACGGGGCGTTTCACGTCGGCCCTGACGCGATGTGCATCGTTCGGGAGGCCGTACCGGGCGCGGCCGTTGGCGACGCCGACAAACCGACCGGCGCGGAACATGGCCTTCGCCGCCGGCCGCAAGACGGGTAGCACGTCGTTCGTCCATGCCTCGGTGAGCTCCTCCAACGTGGGAAAGCCGTCGGCGGCGGCCGGTGCGACCGCGACCGGCTCGTCGGCACGGCTCGGCACGGCCGATTCGGGTGGTGCGGCGGCGCTCGGTGGGGCGGGCGCGGGGGTGGCCGGCGGGGGGCTCTCGACCGGCGGGAGGCTCTCCGCCGCTGGGCGAGCGTCTCCGCGCGCGGCGGCTTGACGCTCGGCCAGCCGGCGGCGGGCCTCAGCCGCAGGGCCACCGGGCGGGCGAGCCTTGGCGGCAGGCGCCGGGGCGGGGCTTGGCACTGGGGGGACCGACGCCGGGGCCTCGGCGGGGCTGGCAGCGGCTGCTGGATCGGGCGGCGCACTGGTGGCCGGCGCCGTTGCAGCAGACCCTGAAGGAACAGGCGCGGCAGGAACGGGCGCGGCGGGAACGGGCGCGGCGGCGAGCGCCTGTTCGAGCCGTTCGATCCGCTCGAGCAGCGCGGCCGGGCTCGGGTCGGTCTCAGGTCGGGTCAGGCGGATGAGCGCCACTTCGAGTGGGATGCGGGGCACGGGCGCCTGACGCATCTCGATCAACGCCGCGCCGACCACCTCGAGCGAGCGAGTGATCATGGCCGCACCTAGCCGCCGGCCGTGGTCGGCCGCGGTTTGTTGGGCCGAGTCGGCGAGATGGCCCAGGGGTGCGCCCATCACCGACAAGAAGGCGTCGCGCAGCCGGGAGAGCAGCTCCTCGCCCAGCACTCGCGGGTCACGCCCGACGGTGATCGCGCCGTTGAGGGCGACGAGCCCTGCAGGGGTGTCATGTTCGCACAGCGCTTCGAGGAGCCCATCGAGGGGCTCGTCGGGCGCCATCGTGCCCCCGGCTGCCACCACCTGGTCCAGCGCGGACAGGGTGTCGCGGGCCGAACCCCCGCCGCGGCGCAGGACGTAGTCAATCCCCGCGTCGTCCACATCGAGCTCGGCGTCATCGATGATGTGCCGGACATGACTCTCAAGCTCGGCGGCGGGCAACAGGCCGAACTCCAGACGCTGGGTTCGGCTGCGGATGGTCTCGAGGACCTTCTGGGGGTCGGTCGTGGCCAGCACGAAGGTCACATGGTCGGGCGGCTCCTCGAGGATCTTGAGTAATGCGTTCGACGCCGCGGTCGTCAGCATGTGGACCTCGTCGAGGATGTACACCTTGGTCTTGCCCGGTGACCCCAGCGCGGCCTTGACAATCAGGTCGCGCACCGCGTCAACCCCGTTATGGGACGCGGCATCAAGCTCCTGGAGGTCATAGGACTGTCCACCAAGAATGGAGGTGCACGACTCACACTCGTTGCACGGCTCACCATCGCTCGGGTTTTGGCAGTTAAGCGCCCGGGCCAGGATGCGTGCACTCGAGGTCTTGCCAGTGCCACGAGGGCCACTGAAAAGGTAGGCATGCCCCGCGCGGCCATCACGGACCGCGTTCCGCAGCGACGTCACGACATGGTCTTGGCCGAGCACCTCACCGAACTTGGCCGGCCGGTAGCGCCGGTACAGCGACTGATAGGCCATCAGCCGATCGTATCGCTCACCGCCGGGCCGTCGAACCGGGATCGGCCGTGCGATGGAACCAGGATCACCAAGGCCCCGCTTCCGGGAGTGACGACCAGGCTATCTGCGGCACCCCGAAGGCACCGTTGAGAGCTGCTGCCTTCCGGCCCTGACTCGGTTCCTGGGCTCCGGTCGCACAGGACCCGGCCGTCACACCCCGAAGCGGGGCCAACTGAAACGATAGCGCCTCGACCGCCATCTCGTTCACCCATGGGCAGCAAAAGGCCTGCCGAAGGCCCCAGATCGCGATCCGGCACGATGTCAGCCCTCAGAAGCGATACCATCGGCGGTCGACTCCGGGAGGGGTGCGAGAGCGGCCGAATCGGCACGCTTGGAAAGCGTGTGTGGGGCAACCCACCGTGGGTTCGAATCCCACCCCCTCCGCTGCTTCCGGCTCAATGGCTGGATTGCCCCTGGTGGGCGGCGCTTTCTGGCGAAGCGGCCGCAAGCTGAGCGAAAAGGCGACGTTCGAACCCCGCTCGGCTCGAATGGTCGCTTGTATGTGTTGGGCTCATACCGAGTCTCGGGAAGCCCGCTTCAAGAAGACGTACACGTCCCTCCCCAGGGTGACACCGAATCGAGAGGGGGAGTGTGTTGGAAGGGTTCGTTCTCGACGATGACCGTCGGGATCGGCGAGTTGGCCGATTGGCTCAACGAGCATGACATCACGACGGCGGTGATGGAGTCCACGGGCGTGTATTGGAAGCCGATCTACTACGGGCTCGAGGGCCGGGTTGGCGAGTTGTGGTTGGTCAACGCCACCCACGTGAAACGGGTCCCGGGCCGCAAGACGGACGTGAGCGATGCGGAGTGGTTGGCCGATGTTGCTGCTCACATCGATTTCCTCGGCGCCTCGATCAAGAAGCTGACCGTGGCCATCGCCGAGCGCCTCTCCGCTTTTGAGGCCATCATCGAGTCGTTGTGTGAGATCCCGGGCTGGGGACGTACGACCGCGGAGATCTTCATTGCCGAGACCGGTGGAGACATGTCGGTGTTCCCGACCGCCGGATAACTCACATCATGGGCCGGTGTCGCGCCGGGCACCCATGAATCGGCTGGGAAACGACGAGCGTCGGGTTCAGTGCGCGGCAACCGGTGGCTCGGACGCGCGTTGATCGAGGCAGCACGGGCAGCGGCTCGGACAAAGGGCACCTTCCTCGGGGCCCGCTATCGCAGAATCGTGGTCAGACGCGGACCAATCCGCGCCGCAGTAGCCATTGCGCACACCATGGTCGTCATTGCCTGGCACATGCTCACCACCGGAGAGACCTACCGAGAACTCGGCGACGACTACTACACCCGACGCGAAGACCCCGACCGCAAAGCCAAACGGCTCACCCACCAACTCGAACAACTCGGCTACGACGTCGCAATTACCCACGCCGCGTAACTCCAACCCGACAGGGCATTCCACCCCAGCGGGGTGTGACGGTAGCGAGTAGGTCCCAGTTCGGTTTGCCGGCGTAGAGCAGGACACGGATCCGGTAGTTCCGAAATCGTCTACATCCGAACCCGGACACACGCTTGACTCTCTTGATCAGATTGTTGGCTGCTCTCGGGTGATCACCGCCAGGTGTCGGGCCGCGACAATCGGCAACCAGTCGTCATCCAACGAGCCTCTAGGGATCTCAGGCAGATCGACATGCCCGGGATAGACGACATCGCCATGATGCTCTCGGAGCGCCTTTCCAAGGGCAAGATCGTTCTCATCGACAAAGAACCTTGGCGGCACGACGCGTTACGCAACCAGCGAACGAAGCTGTTCTCACCTCGGACGGATACCAGCCCGTCCTGCTCGGTGCGGTGAACGTCGAGACACCCGAGATACCCGAGACAGAGGTGACCCCGCCTGAGGCCCCCGAGCCTGACATTGGCAATGTCGAAGCTGACGTGCTCCCGTTTACGGGACCGCGATATCTGACACCACTCACGGTCTTGGGGCTCTTGCTGATCGCGATCCCGGTGCTCCTGTCGATGCTGGCCAAGCGCACAACCTCCCGCTCCCAGGTCTGAGTCGTATCTCATGTCGTGACATTGCATCCGCTCGTGTCATGACCAAGCGACCGGTGGAGATCGATGACTCCCTGCTCGAAAGGGCGCAGGCCGCCAGCCGCGAGCGGACCATCAAGGCCACTGTGAAAGTCGGCCTTCATGCCCTTGCCGATCGGGCGGTAGGTACGGAGCACATCAGGCTTCGACGATCGACGGACTTCGATCTTGAAGCGTTTGAGCGTGCGCGTGAGCCGCATTTGACGTGAGCACTCCGAGGCATCTTGTCAAACCGTCCGTTCCGCTCCGAGCCAGTGGCGACTGCGTAGGCTGGAGTGGTGGCCGTCGAGAAGGTAACCGCCAAGATCGGACTGCCGTTCGGGCTGGGTGAGGTGGGAGGGGTGTGGACCCCCGATCTCGCCGAGCGCAAGGCGGCATGGGACATGTATGTGGAGTTGATCACCCGCGTGACCGTGGCCGATCTCGGACCCGATGAGGGGCTACTACGAGAGGCGTTGACCTCGTTCTACTCCCTGTTCGGAACCACTCGGCAGATCCTCAAGGATGGTGGGCCGACATTGGCTCAGGCCACCGGCGGGGCCGTGTCCTTCGGACACCTTGCGGTGTCGATTCTGAATGGGGCGCTGCGCCCTCTGCTGGCGAAGTGGCATCCCTTGCTGGAGGATCACGAAGCCTCTCGCCCCGACGGAATGTCTCGGCTGATGTGGGAACGAGCCTGGGACCGTCACGACGAGCTTCGGTCCGCCATCGGCGAAGTGAGGGCAACGCTGGAGGCCTACGCCGGAGTGTTGGGCGAGGTCTGCGACGCCAAGAGTCTCCTCGCCGTCGCCACCCCGTAGCGGGTGCGCCAGTTGATCTGCAACAGGCACTGCTCGGGTCGGCGAGCAGCGCGATGGCCGGGCACGCCATTCTGATTTTTTCGAATTTGTCTACCATGTGTGGTTGACACAAGGGGTCGCCGACATGTCTGCATCGACGCTCGAACACACCGTTCTTGCGCCCGAGGAGTCGCTCGACCTTCTGCTCGCGCTCTTGACTGGGCCAGAGGCCCCGACGACGACCCTCACCGGTCCCAGCGGGGAGCACATCGTATTGCCGCCCGAGGTATTCGAAGTGCTCGTTGATGTCGTCACGGCGATGGCGCAGGGACAAGCGGTCACGATTGCTCCGGTGCATCAGCGTCTCACCACCCAGGAGGCTGCGGACCTGCTGGGCATCAGTCGGCCCACGTTCGTGAAGCTGCTCGAGGATGGTGAGATCCCATACGAACAACCCGGGCGCCATCGACGGGTTCGCCTCTCAGCTGTCCTCGCCTATCGCAAACGCCACTCCGTGCAGGCCCGAAACGCTCTCGACCGTATGGTGGAGATCGCCGACGAAAGCGGGATGTACGAACAAATGGCTACCCCCAAGCACACCCGCTGAGCGACACTCGTGGCGTTCACCGTCGTCCTCGACACGTGCGTGCTCTATCCCGCACACCTTCGGTATACCCTGCTCCGCCTCGCCGAACGCGGGTTGTACCAGGCGCAGTGGTCCGACGACATCCTCACCGAGCTCGAACGCAACCTGACTCAGAACGGCGTTGCTCCGCTGTCCGTCTCGCACCGACGAGAGTGTCGACCCGTTCCAAGTCGACATCATCAACCCGGACGCTTTCCTCCTCGACCAGCTCGATCTATCAGAACAGCCCGTACTCGATGAGATCCGACAACAGGCCGCGGCCAATCTTCGAGAGCCCAAGTCCCTGTTGGCGCTGCTCGACGCACTCGCCTGTGCCGGAGCGCCGCAGTTCGCCGAAGCGGTTCGTCAGCTGGACCCCTGATCCAGCGGCGGAGGCTCTGTCACCGAGGTTTCGTACAAGATGCCCGTCGAAGGTGTCCATGGCCTTACCACGCGCCAATCGGCGCCATCACAGAAGCTTCAGCTTACGAGTGGCTGAACAGTGGCTTTGAGTCCCCGACCAACTGGGATCCCAGACCTACTCTGGGGCGATGAATGCAGCAGCCCGGACCCGGTATGACCATGCCGCGGCCGGCGCGGTCGCCGCGGGGGTGGCGCTCGGGGTCACCGAGCTTCTGGCGGGGATAGGGCCGAGGGTGCCCTCGCTGATCTCCGCGGTCGGCGACATCGTGATCGAGCGCACACCGGGTGACATCGTCCGGCTGGCCATCGAGCAGCTCGGCACCGCCGACAAGCCCGTGCTCGTATGGTCGATCGTCGTCGTGTCCTTGCTGATCGGCGCCGCTATCGGTGTCCTGTCAGCCTCCCGACCCATGATCGCCTGGGCCGGGTTCGGAGGGTTCGCCGTACTGGGCGCGGCAGCCGGGGTGGCGGCACCGCTCGCCAACCCGGTGTTTGCCGTGCTCGTGGCGGTGGCCGGCGGCGTGGCCGGTGGTGCAGTGTTGGCAGCACTTCGCTCCCGCCTTGGCGGTACCCACTCCGTTGCTACCGCCGACGACGCTGCCACCCCGACGGCCATCGCGGACCGGCGAGGCTTTCTGCGGGTGCTCGCCGGGGCCGGTGTGCTCGCGGCCGCGAGCGGCGCCATCGGACGCTTGTTGATGAGACGGTCGGTGGCCGAGGCCAGCCGCGCGGAGGTGACCCTGCCCTCGGTGGGCGCCACCCCGGCGACGACCACGACCACCATCTCGACCACAGGCTCGACGCCAACCGCCGGCCGACCGGCGGGAGCGACGGGTCCCAAACCGTCGACCGTGCCCGGGATCACGCCCTACATCACCCCGAACGAGGATTTCTACCGGATCGACACCGCGCTGATCGTGCCCCAGATCGACGCGGCGGACTGGAAGATGTCGATCACCGGCATGGTCGATCGAGAGCTGGAGTTCAGTCTCGACGACCTGCTGGCCGAGGATCTCATCGAGGAGACCATCACGATCGCGTGCGTGTCGAACCTGCTCGGCGGGCCCCTGATCGGCAACGCCGTCTGGACCGGGGTCCCCCTCGCCCGGCTCCTCGAACGGGCCGGAGTCCACGGCGAGGCCACCCAGGTCGTCGGTCGTTCCGTCGACGGCTGGACCGCAGGGTTCCCCACCAACGTCGCGCTGGACGGCCGCCCGGCCATGGTCGCGGGGCATGAACGGCGAGCCCCTCCCCGTCGTCCACGGCTTCCCGGCCCGGCTCATCGTGCCCGGGCTGTACGGCTATGTCTCCGTCACCAAATGGCTCAGCGAGATCGAGCTGACCAGGGGGGAGGACTTCGACGGCTACTGGATCCCCCGGGGATGGTCCAAGCTCGGCCCCATCAAGACCCAGTCACGAATCGATGTCCCGATGAACCGCTCCCCCGTCACCCAGACCGCCACTCCTTCCGACGTCGCCCCCGACGGGGCGACCGGCTACCACTGGGTGGTCGTCCGAGAGGGGTAGTTGGAGGAAGGGGGCCTCAGCCCGGCTCAGAGTCGGTAGACCCGGCGGGCAGTACCGGAGAAGAGGGTGGCCCGTTCGCTCGGGCTGTAGTTGGCCGACACCTTCTTGAACGCGTTCCACAGGACGGTGTAGCTGCACGTAACCCCGTCGACCGGGTAGTTCGACTCGAACATGGCGCGATCGGGTCCGAACTGATCGATGGACCACAACAGCTGGTCACCCCATCGCTCGAGCACGGTGTCCGACGTCGGGGGCCGCTCGTCGTTTTCCCATGGCGCCCCGAGCCGGGTCATCCCGATGCCACCGACCTTGAGCGACACGTTGGGTAGACCGGCCAACACCTCCATACCCGGGCGCCACTGCTCGATCACCTCGGCTTCCCGGCCGGCGAACCGGCCCACCCCCAACGGTCCACCGAGATGGTTGACGACGATCGACAGCTCGGGGAGCGCCCGCGCCAGGTCGGCCACCTCGCCCAGCTGATGGTGATATTGCCATGCCTCAAAACTCAGACCCATCGACGCCAGCACCGCGGCGCCCTCCCGGAACGAGCTCTGGGCATACAACCCTTCGGGAGGGCGCGTGCTCGATACGGGAATGGCCGGGTCATCGAGATAGGCCCCGGTGTGACGAATCCCCCGGAAACGCCCGCCGGCCGCCTCGACATGGGCTTCGAGCACGTCACGCACGGCCGCGCCCAAGCTGAGGTCGGCGTGACTGACGATGGCGGCGATCCGTGACTTGCCCGACGTATCGCTCTGGGCGGCGCGCCCGGCGACGTACTCGGTCTCGCCCAAGGGCCGCATCTCTGGGGGACCACCTGTGCGGTATTCGGCCCCACAGTCGATGAACACGGTCTCGACCACGTTGTGGCCGCCGGCGGTGTCGAGGTGTAGATCGATCAGGTCATAGAGCCCCCAATGGCCGGCCACCGGCCACAGATGGTGGTGCGGGTCCACGATCTCCAGGTCTGGTTCGATGACCTCTTCGGGTGTCAGCGCCAGCCACTGTCGGTTCATCATTGGCGATCTCCTCAGCCGAGCCCGACCGTCGATTGGTGCCTTGGCCGACAAAGCGGCCGTTGGCCCCAACCGGGCGACCGGACGGACCCAGGCTTATCATGTGGCGCGCTTCGACCGCACCGCCGACGGCGCTCTGCCCGAGGCGGAAATGGGAGGTTTCGTGAAGATCCGTATCGCCGTGGCGAGCACCAACACCCCCGCGGAGCCCGACGGGCTGGGCGAGCTCGTCGACGGTCTGGAAAAGCGACGCTTTGACACCCTCTGGCTCTCCGACACCCCGCTCACCCCTGCGGTCGAGCCACTGATGGCGCTCGCTGTGGCTTCACAGCGCACCGAGCGACTCAACCTCGGCACCAATGTGGTGATACCCGGGCGGAACCCTTTGCTGTTGGCCAAAGAGCTCGCCCACCTCGACCGGCTGAGCAGAGGACGCCTGCTGTTGGCGTTCATGCCTGGCATCGGCTCGCCGTTGGAGCGGGCCGCGCTCAGCGTGAGCGGTGTCGACCGAAGCCGCCGGATCGAACAGACCATCGATCTGTGTCGAGCCTGGTGGGCCGGGGAGGCGGTCACGGCCGAGATCGCCGGATTCCGCTACGACGGGGTCAAGGTCGGCCCGCCCCCCATCCAGCAACCCTTGGAGATCTGGTTGGGCGGCAACGGCCCGAAAGGGCTCGAGCTGACCGGCACCCACGGCGACGGCTGGCTCGGTTCACGGGCGACGCCCGCCCAAGCGGAGTCCGGCCGCGCCACGATCGACCGAGCCGCCGCCGGCGCGGGTCGCGTCATCGACCCCGACCATTTCGGTATCAGTATCCCCTACGCGCGATCCGAGCTCGACGCCGCGACGGTGGCCTCGGTGATGCGCAAGACCGACGCCGACCGCGCCGACATTCTCCCCTTCGGCGCCACCGAGGTGCGCCGCTTGCTCCAGCGCCATATCGACGTCGGGCTGAGCAAGTTCGTGCTTCGCCCGATGTCGCTCGACGAGGGCTGGGATGTCGAGCTCGACTTCCTGGCCGAGCACGCGCTGCCCCTCCAGAACTAGCCTGATAGCGCCACGACATCGAGGGGACATCATCATGCGGATCGGTAGCTGCACCATGGTGCAGAACTATGGGGACTGGGACCGCTACGAGGCCGAGGAGCGGGGCGAGGACGTTCCCTCGCGACCCGAGGTGTCAGACCAATCGATCTTCCTCGAGGAGGTGGCGCTGGCCCAGATGGCCGACGGGCTGGGCTTCGACAGCTTGTGGACCGTCGAACATCACTTCACGCCCTACACGATGGTCACGAACCCCCTCCAGCTGTTGACGTATCTGGCCGGCACCACGAACCACGCCGATCTGGGCACGATGGTCGTGGTCAGCCCATGGCACAACCCGGTACGGGTCGCCGAGGACATCATCATGTTGGACACCCTGCTCGGACCCGACCGCGAGGTCATGTGCGGCCTCGGCCGAGGCCTGGGTCGACGGGAGTACGCCGGGCTGAACGTGGATCAGAACGAGGCCCGAGGCCGGTTCGACGAAGCGATCGAGATCCTCGAACAGCTACTCTCGACCGGCGTCTGCACCTTTCACGGCGAGTACTTCTCCCTCGATTCGCTGCGGCTTCGCCCCCAGCCCGAACGGGACCTGTCGGGTCAGCTGTTCGGCGCCGGCGGCACGGCCGAGTCGGTGAACATCATCGCCGCCAACGGGATCAACCCGCTGACCATCCCCACGGTGTCGCTGGACATCGCGCTCCAGAATGCTCAGGACTTCGCCCGGATACGGGCCGATGCCGGGCACGGACCGGCGCAGACCAAGCTCGGGCTCTGGGTCTATTGCGCGGAAACCGATGACCAGGCTCGGGCCGGTGCCGAGCAATACATGGTCAACTACGCCGATTCAGCCCTCCGTCACTATGAGCTCACCGGAGACCATTTCGGCCAGCTGAAGGGGTACGAGTCCTACGCCCAGCTCTCGAAGATGTTCCGGGACGACACCAACCCGTTCGCCCGCCACTTCGTGTCCGACCATCCGTGGGGCACCCCTGCCGAGGTGGCCGCGCGGATCAAGAAGATCGCAGCCGAGTTCGGTGCGGCCGAGCTCATGCTGCTGTTCAAGTACGGGGCCATGCCCGCGGCTACCGCAGAGGCGAGCATGAGACTCTTCGCCGAAGAGGTCATGCCCGAGCTCCACGAGTTCAACCCCGAGCCGATCTCGGTCTGAGCGAAAGACCGGCTTGTGATCGGGTTCCTACGCGGTGGCGCGACTTTGCGCCGCCGGTTCGAGCTGGGAGAGAAAGCCGGTAAAGCCTTTGGTCAGCTGTTTGTCGAGAAACGGCCCGACGAACGCGGCCAGCGGTCCGCCCTTGGGCTCATAGTCGTAGCTCAAGGTGACCTCGGTGGCCCCGTCGGACTCGGCCAGAGTGAAGCTCACCAAGCCGCTCTTGATCGGGATCTTGGCCGCTTTGTCGACGGAGATAACCATCTTGTCGTCGGGTGACCATTCGACGATGGTCTCCTCCAGCTCACCGAGGGGCGCGAGATCGCAATGCCGTTTCGCGCCGACCCCTTCGAGCGCCTCGCTGGTGGCATAGCTCTTCTTGATGCCGTCGTTCCAGTCTGCGATATTCGGGAAATCGGCCAGGACCGCCCACACACTCGAGCGTGGGGCGTCGAGTCTGCGTTCGAGTTCGACATTCCTCATCCATGCACCTCTTCTGTTGTGTGAGGCGCGAGCCTATTCGGGTGGGTCGATCGGCCCGAAGAAGGGACAGCCACACTCGTCCCATGAGCCCAGCATTCGGACCCGCGCGCCACGATGAGCGATCATGGCCGCGAGGTTCGATTCTGTGGGGAATCGACCCAACCATCGAGAGGAACACGGCATGGATCCTGATCAGAAGAAGCTGGCCCTACGGGCCATCAACTACGGACTGCACGTACTCACCGCCACCGATGGCACCGAGTATGGCGCAGGGGGCATGAACTGGCTGTCCCAGGCCAGCTTCGAGCCGCCTCTGGTCATGGCCGGCGTCAAAGCCGACTCCGGGTCCGCAGCCATCATCGCCAACACGGGCACGTTCGCCGTGAACGTGCTCGGCGCCGACCAGTTGGACATCGGCAAGGCGTTCTTTCGGTCCACCACCGTGGAGGACGGCAAGATCAACGGTTACGGATTCGAGGCCGGGCCCGAGACGGGTGCTCCCCTGTTGACCGACACCGCCTACTGGTTCGAGTGCCGCGTCACCGACACGGTGGCCCGCGGTGACCACACCGTGTTCGTCGCCGAAGTGATAAACGCCGGCGTGCGCGATGGCGAAGCGGTACCCCTCCTGTTGCGCGATACCGGCATGAACTACGGGGGGTGACTGACCGGGCGGAAAGCATTGCTTTCCGCCCGGTTTCCGGTTGCCGAGGCCGGCCAGAAATCAGGCAGGTGTGGGCGGTACGGCGGAGGGCCTCAGCTCGCTTTGGCCGCCCGCCGACCAGTCGGTCACGAAGCGATAGCGGTCGCCCCGGATGATCGTCGTGCGCCATTCCAAGCGCCTGCCGTCCCGGCAACCGAGCCGCTCCAAGAAGAAGGCTGCATCGGTCTTGCGTAGGCCGAGCCGTGACCGGTCGGTGGCGCTCGGCACGATCGGGGTGAGGCGCTCCCACCCCTGGTTCGGTACCGGAGCCCCGATCTTGGCCAGCTCCGCGTAGAGCGCGGTGTGGCTCCAGTCCACACCCATGAGCTCAGCGGCAATGTCGTGCGGAAGCCAGGCCCGATCGACGGCCAATGGCGCCCCACCAGCGAGCCGGAGCCGCTCGAGCAACACCAGTTTCGCCTCCTCCGAGACCTGGAGATGGCTGGCGGCGACCGGGTCGCTCACCACCTCGAGCCCGAGCAGTTCGCTGGTCTGTTCCACCCCGGTGGACTCGACCGACTGGAACAAGCTGTAGAGGGTTCCGAGCGATTGCTCGAACTCGGCACGATTGACGATCGTGCCCCGGCCTCGCTCCCGTTTCAATAAACCGGTCTTGTTGAGATGACGTACCGCTTCTCGAACGGTGTGCCGGCTGACCTCGTAGGCCTCGGTGAGGTCGAGGTCGGTGGGGAAGAACCCGTCGTTGAACTCGCCCGCTTCCAGCCGGCGCCGGAGGTCGATTTCCAGCTGGGCCCACAACGGCATCGGGCTCGTTCGATCGAGCGGGATCATCGACATGGACATCCTCTCACGTCACCTATCGTCACCACGTCCGCACTACCAATCATATCGTCATAATTGTATGCCTCAATAATTGTACATGCGGCAGTTCGTCCAACCATCTATCTGGATACCTGATTGTCCGGATGACAGGCCAGAGGCCATTTGAACCCCATAGGGTTCCACAGTAAGGTGAGAGTCGTTCTCATTATCACTTGTGGTTCAATGGCTTGGAAGGACTCGATTTGACTCTCCCCCGCGATGCCGGCTCATGGGCACGTCCGCTCCTAGCCGTCGCGGCCTCGGTGTTCACCATCACCGCCTGCGCCGGCCCCGCCGACGATTCGGCAGTGCTCGCAGACCTCCAGACCCCGAACCGGGCTGAGGTCGTGGTGACCACGAGCATCTGGGCCGATGTGGTCCGCAACCTCAGCTGCAACGCACTGGCCACCGTCACCCTGTTGATCCCACCCGGTGGGGATCCCCACGCCTACGAACCATCGCTCGCGGCGCGGGCGGTGCTCGATAGCGCCGACCTGGTCGTGGCCAACGGCCTGGGCCTCGAAGAGACGCTCGACGATGTGCTCGAAACCGTTGAGGCCGAGAGCACCCCCGTGTTTCGGATAGGCGAACACGTCGACACCCTGCGCAACAGCCCCTCCGAGGACCATGACAACAGCCCCTCCGGGGACCATGACAACGACGACCAGGACGACGCCCGCGAGCGAGTAGATCCCCATGTTTGGTTCGACCCCGTCCGGGTTTCCGCCGCGCTTCCCGCGCTGGCGAGCGCGCTGGTCGCCGAGGCCGGACTCGACCCCGCTCGGGTGGACACCTGCTTAACCGCATACCAGGACCAACTGGAGGCCGCGCAGGCCGACATCACCGAGACCCTCTCGGTCATCCCCCAAGCGCGCCGCCAACTGGTCACGAACCATGACGCTTTTGGCTACTTCGCGGACCGGTACGGTTTCGAGATCATCGGTAGCGTGATCCCCTCCCCTTCCACCCTCGCCACCACCAGCGCCGGCCAGCTCGAGGCGTTGGCCGAGCTCATCGAATCCGAGGACGTCCCGGCCATCTTCGCCGAGGCGCTGTACTCCACCGATGATGCTGACGCCCTGGCCGGGAGGGTCGGAAACATCGAGGTGATCACCCTGTACACCGGCTCACTGGGCGACGATTCGGACCACGCCGGCACCTATCTCGAACTACTGAAGACCAACGCCCGGTTGATAGCCGGCGCGTTGAGCTGAAACGGTGCCCGTGTGGAATTTCTGACCAACCCGGTCGACTGGTGGATCCAACCCTTTATCTCGAACGGGTTCATGCGCAACGCCCTGTGGGCGGGCTTGTTGACCGCACTGACCACGTCCGTGGTCGGCACCTGGGTGGTGCTGCGCGGTATGAGCTTTCTCGGTGATGCCCTGGCTCACGGGGTGCTGCCGGGGGTGGCCATCGCCTTTCTCGTCGGGGTGGACACCACGGTCGGAGCCTTGGTGGCTGCGTTGGTCATGGTCGGGGGCATCAACTTGATCCGCGCCCACTCCCCGCTCCCGGAAGACACATCGATTGGCGTGCTGTTCGTCGGCTTTCTGGCCCTCGTCGTGGTGATCATGTCGAGCAGGTCCGGATCCTGGATCGGCGATCTGAACCGCTTCTTGTTCGGGTCGATCATCGCCATCGACAATCGCGACCTGATCCGCCAAGGGGTCGCCGCGCTCGTCTCGGTGTTCGGCGTCGCGATGTTCTACCGAGCCTTTCTCGTGATGACCTTCGATGAGACCCAAGCCCGGCTCCTCGGACTCAGACCACGGCTGGCCCACGCCGTGCTACTCGCGTTGATCTCAGTGGCGGTCGTCGCCTCGCTCAAGGCGGTTGGCAACCTGCTCGTGTTCGCCTTCCTCATCGCTCCCCCGGCGACAGGGACGCTGCTCGTTCGCCGGGTGCCGTTGATCATGGCGACCGCGCTCGGTCTCGGGACCGTCGCGGTGGTGATCGGCCTGCTGGTCAGCTTCCACTACGGCGCCGCGGCCGGTGCCTCGATGGCCCTCGTCGCCGTCGTGATCTTCCTGGCCGTGTTGACCGCCCGAGCGCTCAGCGACCTGCGGGCCGGGCGCCACCAGACGGCCTTGTCCTAACACCTCGGCGACGACCGGTACGGCTGGATCTGGCCGGGGTCAGGGAATCACCATACGCCAGAGCAGCCGTTCGTGGCCGAAATAGTCAGCCACCGGATAGTGCAGACAGTGCGAGTTCTCCCAGATCACGAGCGTCCCAGGCTTCCACGCCAACCGCATGCTGAACTCTGGGCGGCTGGCGTACTGGTACAGCTCTGCGAGCAGGGGAACGGCCTCATCGTCGGCCAGGCCCACGATCCGCCGGCTGTACACAGGCGTATTGACGAACAGGTAGGGCCGCCCGGTGGCCTCGTTCCGGGCTACCAGCGGATGGTGCACAGGGGGCTGGGCGGAACGGGCCGCGATCTGTTCGGGGGTGAAGCGCCGACGTGAGTTCTGGGTTTCGGTGTACGCGTGCTCGACGTAGAGGCCCGAGATGCGGTCCTTCAAGGTGGCGGATAGCCCCTCGTAGGCTGCTTCGAGGTTGGCGAACAGGGTGTCGCCACCACACGGTGGCAGGCGCTGCGCATACAGCGAGATATAGCGCGACGGGTGTTCGCGAAATGAGTGATCCATGTGCCAGAAGTTGATCTCCTGGCGCTGATCGGCCGCTATATGGATCTCACCCACCTGAGCGGGACGATCCGGCCCGGTGTCGAGATCCTCAGCGACAGGGTCCCCGAACATCCGACCGAACCGGGCGTACTCGAAGCCATCGAGGAGCTGGTGACGAAACACCAACACCTTGTGGTCAGCCATCAGCTCCACCAGATGGCCCGCGGCCTCCTGGCCCATGTTGCCGAGATCCATTCCATGGAGCTCAGCGCCGATATTGGGAGCGATCCGAGACATGCGACTGGATCCAGGCGACATCGGCCCAGCCTCGCGCCATCGTCCCGTCCTGTCACCTGCCATCGAGGAAAACCGCACCGACCCGACCACCGGAGGGCGGTGTCAGGCAGTGCCTGACACCCTGCCGCTCACCGCTGGCCGGGTCGGGGTATGGATCCGCCGCCGCAGAATTGTTCGAGCCGTATTCGCCGTCTCTAGCCTCGCCAATTGCCCTGCGCCTTTGCATCTACATCGCTCTCTCGATGCAAGAGGCCTAACGCTTATCCGGGGGTTCAGCCCTGCCGGGACCGGATACCGCTGATCACGATCCGAAGGTCCTCGAGATGCTGACCCTCGGAGGCGCTGCTGTCGTCGGTGGAGGCCGTCACATTCGCCAGATGGGGGAAGTTGGCGATCTGTTCAACATCGGAGCTGTCCGCATCCGTCGGCAGCCCGAGCTCGAAGCGATAGCGCAGCTGCACGGCCGCAGCAAGCCAGGAGACGATGATCGACGCCGAGTTGGCGGCGTCTTTCATCTCCAACCCAGCGTCGAGGAGCGCCCCGAGCAGGTGATTCACCATCCGCAAGGCACTCGGCACCACAAACCCCACCTCGAGCAGCCGAGCCGCCACCCCCGGGTGACGCAACAACCGGTCCCAGGCTTCGTCGATGGTGTGCTCGATCCGCTGCCACGGATCGGCCTCGTCGCCCAGCAGCACGATGTCGGCCAGGACCGCGGAGGACACCGCATCTGCCAGGAGGTCTCGACGGGTGAAGTAGCGATAGACCGCACCCTCGGATACGTTCAAACGGCGGGCCACGTCGAGCATGGACCAGCCCGACAGGCTCTCCACCTGGGTGAGCGCCAACGCCGCACCGACTACATCGTTCGATCGAATGATCGGCGGTCGCCCCCGCCGGGGCTTCTTTGGCGGCGTATCGGCCGCTGATACAGCCTCGCCGCTGCTTGTCATGGCCTCGATGATCCCATCTCCCATTTCGAGGGACCGTCCGTCTATGACCGTCCCGATCTCAACCCCACAGGTGTCTTCATGCCCTGCGGGCTACATACATCGGACCGGCAAGCGGCACTCCTTAAGGATTCATCACTTAGCGTGGTTTCCTTATGGGTGGGGACCTTCAACTATGACGGTCTTGCCGGTAGGTTTCGGCCCATGATGGGCCTCTGGCCGAGAAGCCCAACTAGAACAGCGGGCAAGATATGACGGAGCGGCTGTGTTGAACAACGCCATCGCGGTGGCCAACGGCAAGGGCGGCGTGGGCAAGACCTCGCTCACCGCCAACATCGGCGGTCTGGCCGCAGCCCACGGCTGGAAGGTGCTCCTCGCCGAGCTCGACCCGCAGGGCAACCTCGGTGCGGATCTCGGCTATGCCGACCGCGATGTCGACGATGGGGGCTGGGCGCTCTACGACGCGGTCGTCAACGGCCAACCCCTTGTGCCGTTGCGCAATATTCGACCCAACCTCGACGTGGTCACCGGTGGCCCGTCCACCGAACAGCTCGACGAGTTGCTCTGGGAGCGCCGCCGCGTCGGCGACCCCTCACCACTCTCCGCGGTATCTGATCTGCTCACGAGCGTTGGCACGTCATATGACCTCGTGATCATCGACTGTCCACCGTCCGCGAGCATGCTGGTCGATGCCGGGCTGGCGGCCAGCCACTTTCTGCTCATACCCACCCGTGGGGACGCTGCGTCGCTCCATGGGCTGGCCCGAACAGCCCGGAGGTTCATGGCCATCCGCCAGGACGCCAACCCCCAACTCGCCCTGCTCGGGGTGGTGTTGTTCGACTTCGGCGTGTCGGACAAGCGGCTCATCGCAAAGGCCCGCACCCAACTCGAAGAGGCGCTTCAGGGCGCCGCTCCGGTGTTTCGTACCTTCATCCGCAATTCCCGGAAAGCACCCGATGACATGCGCGAGCTAGGACTGCTGGCCCACGAGTACCAGCGCCGCGCCGAAGACGCCCCCCGCTGGTTCGAGGACCCCGAGGCGTCGTCCTACTCCACCTCGGCCACCGGGCTGGCCGGCGATTACCAGAACCTCACCAAAGAGGTCCTGACGGTGTTTAGCGCAAACCTGACTCGAGTCGCACCGGCCGACACCCCAACCACGACGGGTTAACCCCGACGAGTGGGTTACCGTCGGGCGATGGATGATGCCCAGGCCATGCGACTGGCGATCAACGAGGCCCGTGCCGCGCTCGAACACGGGGATGTCCCGGTGGGAGCCGTCGTCGTACGGGGCGACACGGTGATTGCCGCGGCCCACAACGAACGAGAGCGACTCCAAGACCCGAGCGCCCACGCCGAGGTCTTGGCGCTGCGGGCCGCAGCTGCGGCGACAGGCTCGTGGCGTCTCGACGGCGCCACCCTCTATGTCACGCTCGAGCCCTGCATGGCCTGTGCCGGCACGTTGGTCAACAGCCGAATCGATCGGGTCGTGTTCGGCGCCGACGACCTCAAGGCCGGGGCCTGCGGTTCGCTCTACAACGTGTGCGTCGACCCGAGGGTGAACCACTCGGTGGCGGTCACCCCGCGCATCCTGGCCGAGGAGTGTGGAGCGTTGTTGACCGATTTCTTCGCCGCCGCCCGGGCCACCGGTTCAGGCCGATGACGGGGGCGGCGCAAAGCGAAGCATGTCGAGCGGACTCGCTACATCTCCATCGCTTCATAGACGTCGACGGTGCCGCCGCTGGCGAGCACCGGACATCCCTTGGCGAGACCTTGTTTGCCGCCGTCCATGACCGCATCGACCATCGACGCGAACCATGCGCCCCAGGCCTCCATGATCTCGGCCTGTTCGGCCGCGGTTTCGGCCTCACACCACAATGTCGAACAGCGTCCACCGATCTCGACACTCGATAGGGACTTTGGACTCTAGATTTCATTCCCGCCAAGATCACACACTTGCCTACCGACCGGTCGGTAGGCTGACCGAGGATCTGTCCGCTTCCCACGAGTTCTCCCAAAACAATGTCGAACACCACGTCTGATCCCCAAAGCGAAGTCATCGCCCCGTCCACAGACCAACCCGACCCGCCCACAGGTTTGAAACATGTGCTCGACGCCATCCCCGACCATTGCCACCAGCGCAGTCTGGCCCGGGGGTTGGGTCTGGTCGGGCGGGACCTGGCGGTCTACGGGCTGGCCGTCTGGGGGTTGGCTTCCACCGACCAGCCCTGGCTGCTCGTGCCCCTGTGGTTCCTGTCCGCTCTCGCAGTGTCGGCCCTCTTCGTGGCTGGCCACGACGCAGCCCACCAGGCACTGTTCGACTCGAAATGGCTCAACTCGGTCGTTGCTCGGCTGACGATGCTGCCCTCACTCCATGCCGCTGAGGTGTGGGTGTTTGGCCACAACCGGGTCCATCACGGGCACACCCTGCGCCAGGGCATGGATTTCGTGTGGCATCCGCTGACGGTCGACGAATACCGCAAGATGGGTCGGACCGCTCGGCTACGACACCGATTCGAATGGGGCCCGCTCGGCGCCGGTGCCTACTACCTGAGGGTGGTGTGGTGGAACAAGATGGTGCGGTTCACACCACCGCAACGCTGGAGTCGGCCGATGCGGCGTGACCAGGCCATCGTCACCTTGTTCGCCGTGGCCACCCTGGCCGGAGCCTTGGCCCTGAACGGGGCCGGCGGGATCTGGACCTGGATCAAGGTCATCGTGATCCCGTTCCTGTTGTTCACCCACGTCATCGGCTGGGTGGTCTATGTGCATCACATCCATCCCGAGATCCGCTGGTGGCCCCGGCGGGAATGGAACCGCTATCGCGGCCAGGTGGAGGGGACCACCATCCTGAAGGGACCACCCGGATGGGACCTGTTCTTCCACTGGATCATGGTGCACATCCCCCACCATGTCGACATGACCATCCCGTGTTACCGCCTTCCCGAGGCGGCCCAGGCCATCGCCGCCGCGTTCCCCGACGAGGTGACCGAGCGCCCCATACGAGCCCGTGACTATCTGGCCTCGGTTCGCGCCTGCAAGCTCCACGATTTCGACACCGGCATCTGGCACCAGTACCCCACCGACTAAAGCTGTCGGGTCCCAGCCAACCTTCACCATGCCCAAGTCTGTCCGCCCAAAACGCCCCAAGCTCTCGATGTTTCCAAGTCACCGATGCTGCTCGGGCCGGGCTCCAGCGGGGCGGATATCAGATGGCAGACGACCCTCAGCTGGCTGCGGTGTTGAGGGCGATCGAAGACAACAAGTCGATCCTGGCCGCGAAAGAGTTTCGGATCGCCACCGGGGCCGACCTTCGCACGTCGAAAGAGGCCGTCGAAGCGACACTGACTATCTCTCGCATTCGGCCACATCAGGCCGCGGCCTGCCCTATTCGATGCCGTGGTCGAGGGCATAGCGCATCAGCTCCTGTTTCTTGGTGAGGCGGAGCTTGGCCAGGATGTTGCGCGTGTGATTTTCGACGGTCTTCGCCGAGATGAACAGCTCCTCGCCGATCTCGCGATAGCTGCGCCCGCGGGCCACATGGGACAGGACCTCACGCTCGCGTTCGGTCAGCCCGCCCTGGGGGCCGTCGGACCGTTTGAGGCGGCGGAACTCGCTCAATACCAGCGCGGCCAGGGAGGCGGAGAACACCGGCTCGCCCTTGGCGGCCCGGCGTAGGGCATCGCGCAGTTCCCGGGAAGGTGTGGACTTGGTCAGATAGCCGACCGCTCCCGCGGCGACCGCGGCGAGTACATCGCGCTCGGCTTCTGACACCGTCAGGACCACGATGTTGGTGGTGGCCCCGCGCTCGGTGGCGACCCGCAAGCCCCCACCCTCGGGCATCTGGAGATCGCACAGCACCAGGTCCGGGGCGTGCTCATCGATGGCGGCGATGGCGGCGGCCGCGTCGGCGGCTTCTCCCACGACGAGGAAGTCTGCGCCAAGATCGGCCCGCACCCCTGATATCCAGATCGGGTGATCATCGGCGATCACCACCCGGATCGGCTCGGAGCCTGGGGCCCTCAGCTTGTCGGTATCGTCCACAATTGCACCTCGGTCCCGTGTCCGGGCCGGCTGGTGACCGTGGCCACGCCGCCGATCTCGGCCATGCGCCGTTCGATGGAGTCCATGATGCCGCGGCCGGCGACCTGTGCACCGGCTTCGAAGCCGATGCCGTCATCCCGTATCGAGCAGTACACGCCGCTGCCTTCATCGATCGGTTCGGCGTACACGCTGATATGGCCGGCCTGGGCATGCTTGGCGGCGTTGTTGAGCGCCTCGGTCATGGCCCCGGCCAGCGCATCGACCATCGCGGGTGACCCCGGGGGAAGATCGTCGGCCAGCACTGCGATGATCTCGACCCCGTACCGACGGGACACGGCGGCTATGGCCAACCGAAGGTGCACCGGTAGGGCCTCGGGTGAGCGGGGAGCCTCGAACAGGTAGGTCCGCAGCTCCTGCTCCTGGTCGCGGGCCAGGCGGCGCAGTTCGGGGTCATCGCTGCGCCTCTGGATCACGGCCAAGGTTTGCAGAACCCCGTCGTGGAGGACCCGACCAACTTCTTCGCGGGCCCGAGCCGTCGAGATTTCCCGTCCAGCTTCGCGGAGCAGGCCCGCCACACGAGCCGCGGCCACCGCGGCCAAGATCAGCAGCGCCGACTTGGAGGCGCTCGCCGTCGTCCATTGGAGCTCTGACCGCAACCATGATTCGCCGGCGACGCTCGCCAGGGACAGGCTCAGCGCCGATCCGGTGGCCCACACCGGTCCGGCCGTGATCGCCATGGCGATGATTCCCGCGGCGGGCCAGGCCCAGGCCAATGACTGGCTCCGCTCAGCTGTGTAGACGAGCGGTTCGCCGGCCAGGAGGGCACCCGCCAGCGCCACCTCCACGATGGCCAGGCGCAATCGAGTGCGATCGTCGCGCCCGGAGAATCCCGCCCCGGTCACGACAAAGGTCCAGATGCCGGCCGCGCTGAGCGCGGCGATCGCCAACGCCGGCCGGGTCAGATGGGATCGTTCCAATACCAGTCCGACCCATGCCCAACCCAGCGTCAGCGCGCGAAACACGACCAACCCGCGGGTCATGCCCCGGTCGAGGCTGGCGTTGTCGGTCATCACCGAGATCAGGTTACGAGGCCGCTGAACGGGCGGGCACGGTGATCAGGATCCAGAGGACTACCACGGCCGCCATCGCCAGTGCCCTCATCAACGTGCTACCCAGCGACCAGGCTTCGATCGACACGGAGACCCCGACCGCCAGGATCGAGACCCGGACGGGTCCGTAACATCGGGGGGCGGGCGGTGACAGCAGGGCACGCCTTTCGACTTGGCCCACGCCGGTCACGATGGCCCCGAGCACCAGGAGCGAGACCGTGATCAGTGGCAACTTCTGGAACCACCAGGGGGCCGAGCCGACGGCGGCCGAGGGCATGGCACCTGTCAGCCAGAACAGCCCGGTGGCGGCGGCCGCGGCGGACATGTGCCAGAGATAGACCGACATGGTCATCGTGTTGGCGGCGATGACCACGGACCACGCCCGCTTGGACCGGGTCAACAGCCCGGACACCGCTGGGGCCGCGGCGATGGCGGTGGCAGCGTACGCCGCGCCAAACAACAACAGGGCGAGCGAGGGCGGGTGGGTCGGCGAGTGGTCGAGTCCGGGCACATGAACCATCGGGACCGGCCAGGGGCCGACCGTCACCGCGGCGACCGCGCCGGCCCAGAGCCCAGTGGCCACGGCGAGCATCCGCCGACCGGTCGGGAGTAGCCCATCGAACCAGGCGAACCCGGCGACCTGGAACAGGAGCCAGCCGATGACCCAGTTGAGCTTGGGGATATGGGGCACGTCGGCGAAGCGGGCAGCTTCGAGCACGAGGAAGGTGGCCAGACCGATCGCGGCCACGCGCCCGGGCCGGGCCTGAAAGCGGGGAAGCACATAGGGGGCGATGGCGGTATCGATCGTGTAGTTGGCGAGGAACCACAGCGGGACGGCGGCGCCGGCTGCCGCGGTGGCGGCCAGGCCCACCCCCACGCCAGCGATGCTCGTGAGTGCGATGATGGCCAGCCAGACCATGGCCAGGATCCGGGTCGGAGCCAGCATCCTCACCAGCCGGGTCATGACCCAATCCTGGGGTCGGTCGGGCCGCCGCCGGAGGTGAGCCCGCAGCGACGCGGCCGACGCGTACCCGCCGACGACAAAGAACAGGGGCATCACCTGGAAGATCCAGCTGATCGGGGCCAACGCCGGCGCCGCCTCCAGCGCATTGCCGGCCAGGATCGAACCGTCCGGGCCGACAGAGGCGGCGATCGCCACCCAATGGCCGATGGCGACGAGGACCATGGCGGCGACACGATACGCGTCGACCGCCCGATTGCGTCCGTTCGGGGTGCGATCGACCAGCTCGGTCACCGAACCGCTCGGGGTTGCCAGTGCTTTCATAAACACCAGTGAGCCCGACGGGAGGCCCGCTGTCTGTCCTGCGAACCCCCCAAATGCCCCTGGGGAAACCCCGGAGACCCCCTACCGGTCAGGATTGTGGTTGCCGATCAGATCTCACCATCCACCCTCGGAGAGAGCGATCTGTGTGCTCACCCGCGGACACCAGTAGTCACGGACCGGAGCTATCCGACACAGCGTCAGATGACCGGGTGCGCTTTGGCGCCGTCGATCGACGCCGGTGACTCGCCACGGTCTCGGCGCCAATCACGCAGCGGGATGTCGTCCACGTGCAAGACCTTGCCCTGGCTACGGACCGACAGAATTGACCTGGCTGAGCCGAAGCTCAGGATGGAACCAGCCGAAGCTATCGACAGGATGCTGCCGACCGACCCTACCGAAAGCAGGGAACCTACGGACCCGAGCGACATGATTGAGCCGACCGAGCACACCGATTGGATCGAGCCGGTCGAAAAGAACGACCGGATCGACTTGGTGGAGAACAGCGATTGGTCGGACTCGTATCCGCCCGCGCCAAGGCTCAGTCTGGACATACGCTCATCCCTTCTCCGACTGTTGGAGGCTCGCGCCGCCCACCATCGACACGTGATCCTGAACGCATCGCATCAGGATCGCTTCTAGCCTTGCTCGCCCGGGATCACGGTCGACGGCGCTTCCCCCTGGTCGGCCTCCGTGCCAACATTCGTTTGGTCTTGCACCGCATGCCTCCAAGTCCGGGATTGTCTCTCACTGTGGCCGCAGCCGGGATCGAGCGGGTAGAGACCCAGGTCACCGGATCCATGGAACCCTCAGCCCCTGCTCAGGGTCAGCTCATCGAGACTGGTTGGTCAACCCGGAGGCCGCGTTGGTTCGGCAAGTTCCGAACCAACGCCGACGGTCAGTCAGGGCGGTCCTGGGCCTGGAGCACGCCGGAGGCGACAAGGTTGTCGACATCGGTCGACGAATGGCCGAGCCACTCGCTCAACACCTCGAGGTTGTGTTCGCCGCGATAGGGGGCGGGACCCCGCACCTCGGCCCGGGCATCGGAGAACTGGTACGGCGGTGCCGTGGTAGGGCGAGTGCCTCCGACCCGGTCGTCGATGCCGGTCAGCACGCCACGCGGCCCGACGCTGGGGTTGGTGCGCCACGCCTCCCGCCAGGGTCGCACCTGACCCCAGGCGATGTTCAGCGAGTCCAGGGCCGAGGTGACCGCGTCCCAGGAGCCGAGCGATAACAGGTACGCCGAGATCGCCGCCCTCTGCTCGTCAGCGTCGTCGCCCGCTTCGAGCCCGCCGTGCGCGGCGAGGGTTCGCCACAAGAAGCGATGTGTCGCCGCTATCAGGAGGCGACCACCGGGCACCTCCCACACCTCGCCCCCGCCGGCGGGCGGATCGTCGCCGCTCATGACCATGGACAAATAGTCGTCCTGATAGAACTGGGCGTTGATCATCGCCAAGTCGATGTGTTGGCCCATACCGGTCCGTTGAGACATCAGCACCGCGGCGAGCACACCGATCACCCCGTGCACCGACGCCGTCGTGTCGGCGGTCGAGAGCGGGAAGTCGACCGGCCGATTCCCGTGGACCTCGGCGAAACGGTCGAGCAGACCGGTCTCGGCATGGAGCACCGGTGCGTAGGCCGCCCGATCACGCTCGGGCCCGGTCTGGCCGAAGCCGGAGATCGACAGCATCGTCATCGGAGGGTTCCTGGCGTGCAAGGTCTCCCAGTCGAGGCCGTAACGGGCCATGACTCCCGGCCGGAAATTCTCCGCCACGATGTCGGCGTGGTCAGCGAGCTCGCGGACCAGATCGGGGCCGCCCTCGACGGTGAGGTCGACAGAGATGTTGCGCTTCCCCGCGTTGTGCTGGGTGTAGTGGCTCGACAGGTTGCCGACGCGGCTGCCGTAGGCCCGCAGGAGATCACCCCTGGGGGGCTCGACCTTCACGACCTCGGCCCCCAGGTCCGACAGAATGCGCGTGGCGAAGGGCCCCGACAGCACCCGGGTGAGATCGAGAACCTTGATTCCTTCGAGCGGAAACTGCATGGCACCAGCTTCGCCTGCGGCCGCCGCGGAGACCAGCTCAGCCCAAAGCAATATCGACACGCCTCGAGAAGCGGGCCGCAACAGGGGCGGCGGAGGTTCCGCACAAGAAGCGCGGCAGCTCCTCACGCATCTCGGATCAGATGCACCCATTGGTTTGGTCGGGGACCTCTGTCCGACGATCTCCACCTCTGCGTTCGCTCGGGCAAACCCCGGTAGAGCGAGCCTCGCGACTTGGCTCAGTCCCGCCGCGAGTTTCACGTATCTCCGGGCCCGCCCACTCGCTCCATCGGCGAAAAGGACCTATTTTGTGTCTGGGCGCCGTCAGCCAGACCTCAATTCGTGGAGATCACGATGCGAAAGCGGGTGGCCGCGGTGGAACGCGAGGGCAGCGCGGCGCGAGGCGGCCGACCGGCCCGTGCCCGCTACGCCGGTGGAGGACAACCATGCCGGTGAACGCGCCCGCTCGCTGGACCACTTGATAGCAACCCAGGAGAGACTCGTTCGCGACCTGGTCGCCGCTACCACCGCGCAACAGGCTGTCCTGAGCGAGCTGCGCCAGCGGGCGGACCTCGGGCATAAGACCAGGGGCCCACCCGAGCCGGCGGCACCGTCCGATAGGACCGGTGGCACCGGGGCGATCCGGGCCGATCTCGAAGCCCGCTTGTTCGGACCCTTCGAGATTCGCTACCACGACCGAACCCTGGCGCCATGGCGGTCGCAGCGAGCGGCATCGTTGCTCAAATACCTTCTCTTCCACGAGGGTCCGGCACGACGGGAGACGTTGATGGAGGCGTTCTGGCCCGGGCCTACCAAATCGATCCAGCCATCGAATGTCGTACCGACGTCCGTGTCGGAGCGATATCGACCTGGTCGAAAGCTCCCGTGTCGTGACACGAGTCCCTACCGTTTGGTCTCAACCGACACGGATCGTCATAGAGCTGAGCGGGGTCGCCGGCGGCAGCGGACGGGCCGTCGGTGTTCTCCAGCTCATCCAGTCCGGAGGTTCTTCAGTCGCCATCCCGGGCCTGTTCCATGATGAGAATCGGGTCGCGGAGTTCGACCTGCACCAGGTCGAGGATGGACTGTTCAAACCGACAATCACCGTTTGGGCCCCTGACGGGTCGGTGGCGCCGCGGGCTGTGAAGCTGTCCCCGGTCCATGTACTCGGTACGTCATCGGCGTGGACCACATCATGTTGAACTGACCGATTCGCCGGTCGGGGACGGTGGCTCCCCCGACCGGGGTGGTGCTCACATCGTGGCGACCGGGGCCACCTTCTCGGCGATGGCTTCTATAGCTTCGGGGAGTTTGGCGATGTTGCCGGTCGGTGGAGCGACGATAAGCCGGTCTATGCCCATGTCCTCGAGCTCTTTCACCCGGTCGAGGCTGTCGCGTCTGGGGCTCCAGGTCCCGACGGTCACCTCGACGGCATCACCATCGCGGCCGTTCTCCCGGGCGGTGTCCTTCATGAGATCCAACAACCCGACGAGGTCCTCCTCGTTGGCGCTGATCGGGAAGAACCCGTCGCCGAGCCGACCGGCCCGGCGGGCCGCCGCCTTGGAATGGCCTCCGACCACGATGGGTACTCCGCCAGCCTGAGTGGGGAAGGGGCGAGAGATCGCGCCACTGAAGTCTGCGAACTCGCCCCGGTAGGTGGCCTTCTCCTGGGTCCACAGCGCTTGCATCGCCCGCACATAGTCGTCGGTGCGGGGCCCCCGGTCTGCGAAGGGGAGCCCGAGGGCATTGAACTCCTCTTCGAGCCAGCCCACCCCGATACCCAACATGAACCGGCCGTTGCTGAGCTTGTCGAGCGTGGCGCACTCCTTGGCCAGCACGAGCGGGTTGCGTTGAGGAACGATCAAGATGCCCGTCCCGAGGCGCACGTTGGTGGTACAGCCCGCGGCGAACGCCAACCAGATCAACGGGTCGGGGATATCGGCGTCCGCCTCACCGGGGATCTTGCCGCTGGTGTGGTACGGGTACTTGGACTGGTAGCCGTCGGGGATCACCACATGCTCGACCGACCAGATCGACTCGATCCCGCACGAGTCGGCGGCGGTGGCCATCGTGGTGGCCCCTTCGGCGGTGGCGAAGGGGCCAGTGCTGGCAAACATGATTCCGAACTTCATGGCCCGAAGCTAGCCCGCGGCTTGCGGGCGGGTCTCCGGAACGGGCGGGGCCAACCATCACGGCATCGGCTTCAGGCTCGCTCCCGTACTATTCTCCGCTCCGGACCGCATGCTCGCTGGAGGACCCATGGCCGACTATTCGCCCGAAGCCGAAGCCTTCCGGACCCGCATCCGCGGCTTCCTCGACACCCACCTGCCCGATGGTTGGACCGGGCTCGGCACACTCTCGGCCGACGAGCGAGCCGAGTTCGTGACCGCCTGGCGCCGCACCCTCGCGGAGAATTCCCTGTTGGCCGTGGCATGGCCGACCCAGTTCGGCGGATCGGGCTTGTCGCTGCTCGAACGCACGGTGCTGGCCGAGGAGTTCGCCACCGCAGGGGTGCCCCTCGGCAACGACAACGACATCTTCTCGATCGGCATGCTCGGCCACACTCTCATCGAGTGGGGTACGCCGGAACAACAACAACACTTCCTGCCCCGGATTCTCGCCGGAAGCGATGTGTGGTGTCAGGGGTACAGCGAGCCGAACTCGGGCTCGGACCTGGCCTCGCTGTCCACGAAAGCCGAGCTCGACGGCGACGAGTGGGTCATCAACGGCCAGAAGATCTGGACCTCCCAAGGGCACAAGGCCAACTGGATCTTCGTGTTGTGCCGCACCCGCCCCGACGTGGTCAAGCACGCCGGCATCTCGTTCCTGTTGTGTCCCCTGGACCAGCCAGGGGTGGAGATGCGCGCCATCGTGAACGCCGCGGGCCATCACGACTTCAATGAGGTCTTCTTCACCGATGCCAGAACGGCCAAGGAGAACGTGGTCGGCGGGATCGACAACGGGTGGGCGGTGGCAAATACCCTGCTCGCCTACGAGCGGGGCGACGACGCCACCGTCACCGGTATCCGCCACGGCGAGGAATGGGAACGGCTGGTGGCGTTGGCCCGCGACAAGGGACGCCTCGACGAGCCCGCCATCCGCCAACGCCTGACCCAGGCCTACTCCCGGACCGCCATCATGCGCTACATGGGGCTGAGGGCGGTCGCTCGCTCGTTCGACGGCTACGAACAGGGCCCCGAGTCCTCGCTCAACAAGCTGTTGTGGTCCGAGTATCACCAGGATCTCACCGAGCTGGCGCTCGATATCATGGGCGCGGAGGCCCTGGTCCTCAGCGGCCGTGACGCGGCCACGGGGGTGGGCGTCGACGACGTTGGCAGCCCGTACTCTTCCCAGGGTTGGGTGACCACCTTTTTGGGGGCCCGCCCCGGCACGATCTACTCGGGCAGCTCCGAGATCCAGCGCAACATCATCGGCGAACGAGTGCTCGGACTCCCCAAAGAACCCCGCGCCGACGCCGCCCCATGGAACGAGACCGTCCGCTCCTAACCGCGCTTTCAAAAGGCTTGCCTATCAAAGGATGCAGGCCCAATAGTGCTGGGTGGTGTGGCGCGGCGAGATCCGCCGATGGCCGCGCGATGGCGGCCGGTGAACCATCGGAGCGCATCGTCGATGGCGCGGTGGGACGGATCAAGCTGATCTCGTATACGGTCCTCGCCTTCGAGCGCTGCTGACACCGGGCCAGATCGCCCACATCAGCCATCTGGGCCACGACTCCCCCCACGGCATACCATCGAAGTCCGAGCCGCATTCTGGGGAGCTGGCATGGACGATCTCATCATCAAGAACGCCCGTATCGTGGACGGGACAGGAGCCGATGCATTCACCGGCGACATCGCGGTCAACGACGGCAAGATCACCGAGGTCGGACCGATCGACCGCGACGCCACTCAGGTGATCGACGCGCAGGGCCTGCTGGTCACCCCCGGTTTTGTCGATATTCACACCCATTTCGACGGCCAGGTCTGCTGGGACAAACAGGTAACGCCGTCCTGTTGGCACGGGGTCACCACGGTGGTCATGGGCAACTGCGGGGTCGGCTTCGCTCCCGTCCGACCCGGTCACGAGAAAGAGCTCGTCGAGCTGATGGAAAGCGTCGAGGACATCCCGGGCACGGCGTTGTACGACGGCATTCCATGGGGATGGGAGAGCTTTGCCGCCTACCTCGACACGATCGACACCCCCTACACGATCGACATCGGCACGCAGGTGCCCCATGTCGCCCTGCGCCACTACGTGATGGGCGAGCGCAGCTACGACGACGCCACCGCCGACGACATGGCGAAGATGTCCGAGCTCACCCGCGAGGGGCTCGAAGCGGGGGCGCTCGGCTTCTCGACCTCCCGCTTCTACGGCCATCGAGACAAGGACGGCAATGTCGTCCCCGGTACTCACGCCAGCGCGGACGAGATGCTGGCCATCGCCGAAGCGCTGGCCGAGACGGACAGCGGCACGATGGAGATCATCTCCGACCATCTCGACCAGACCGAGGAATTGGCCTGGATCGAGGAAGTCTCCCGTCGAGCTCGGAGACCGCTCACCCTGCTCGTCGATCCCGGCGAAAAGCTCGGCATTTGGGATCTGGCCGACAAGCTCGCGGCCGAGGGCCTGCAGATCCGGCCCCAGGTCGGGGCGAGGCCGGCGTCGATCCTCATGACGCTCGAAGGCACCGTCAACCCGATGCGCCAGTTCCCTTCGTACAAGACGATCAAAGACCTTCCCTACGACGAGCAGCGCAGCATGCTCCGGGACCCCGAGTTCCGGGCCAAGGTTTTGGCCGACGAGCCCAAGGTGTCCCGGTTTGCCGACACGAACAAGATGATCTCGCGCTGGCACAAAATGTATGTCCTACCGACCGACCTCAGCTACGAGCCGGGTCACGAAGACTCGCTCGCCGGGATAGCGGAGGCGCAGAGCATCGACGTGCGCGAAGCGCTCATGGACGCCATGGCCGACGGTCGTCCATTGCTGATGCTGTTCGGCGTCTACCAGGGCGACCTGGAGAATCAGCGCCGCGCCATCGAAAGTGACCGCTCCGTGTTCGGGCTCTCCGACGGTGGAGCTCATTGCGGGGTGCTGTGCGATGCCAGCGTGCCCACCTACATGCTCGCGTACATGACCAGGGACCGGACGAAAGGCCCGAGGCTCTCGCTCGAACACACGGTGCACAAGATGACCCAAGACACCGCCCAGGTGTACGGGCTGACCGACCGAGGCGTGATCGCGCCCGGGTACAAGGCCGACCTCAACATCATCGATTACGACGCTCTTGCCCTCGAAGACCCCGAGATGGTCCACGACCTCCCCGGCGGGGGCAAGCGGCTCATCCAAAAGGCACAGGGCTACGTCGCCACCATCTGCAACGGCGAGGTCACCTACACGAACGGTGAGCACACCGGCGCGATGCCCGGCCGTCTCGTCCGTGGCGGCCGCTAGACCCGCACGCCGC